>Ga0180009_10000448_pt1 | contig 57933 bp, 52 predicted proteins | sample OS_PC_MetaG_FD_123537 | JGI IMG/M metagenome (GOLD analysis project Ga0180009, IMG submission 123537) | Groundwater microbial communities from the Aspo Hard Rock Laboratory (HRL) deep subsurface site, Sweden - OS_PC_MetaG | ecosystem: Environmental > Aquatic > Deep subsurface > Groundwater... | reverse complement strand
GAACACCGATGGAAACATTTTTACAAACCAAGCATCTTGCTAAAGACAAAATGCTTGGTTATAATCTTGCAGTTAATAGCTAACTAACAACAGGGGTTGTCAGATTAAATAATGACTACTACAGCTACACATAAGGAATCTCAAAATAAAAAGTTGTTCCTTTTTCTTTTTCACTTTCTACCGAAATATTAATTCCGTGCAACTCAAGAATTTTTTTGACTATCGCTAATCCAAGTCCCGTGCCTTTTTGATTAGAAACCACTCGTTTACTTTTTTGATATCTCTCAAAAATAAAAGGGAGGTCATCTTTTTCAATTCCGCTTCCGGTATCCGAAAATTTTACTAGAACCGTCTTATCATTGTTTAGTAGTTTTATAATAATCTCGCCTCCGGCACTTGTAAACTTTATGGAATTATCGAGAAGATTTTGAAAAACTTTCTCCATCATCGCGATATCTGCTTTAATCATTTTAAGGTTTTGAGGGAAATCAATAATTAGATTAATATTTTTAGATTTTAATTCGAGAAGATTTTTCTGCTGAATATCCTGAATCAGTTCCGCAATTGAAAAGGTTTCCATATTCGGCTGCGATTGTTCCGCTTCAAGTTTAGAAAGTTCGAATAATTCTTCAACTAAACTTTGCAGTCTTTTAGTATTTGATAAAGTTGTTTCAATATATTTTGTTTTTTCTTCATCGCTTAACGAATCTGATTTAATAAGCACAGTTTCCAAATACCCGTGAATGATAGAAATAGGTGTTCTTAAATCGTGCGAAACATTCGCAATTAATTCTCTCCGTAAATAATCTATCTTTTTTATTTCATCGATGTTTTGAACAATTGTATCGGCCATGTCATTAAATGAATCGGCGAATTCTCCTAATTCACTTTTTGATTTAATATTTATTCTTGTGGATAAGTCGCCGTTTTTAAAATTTCTTATTACAGAAGTAATTTTTCTTAACTTCCCGGTTGCAAAGCCGACAATTATAAAACTTAATAATAATGCGGCTGCAAGTGAAATTGAAATTGAACGAAGTCCCAGCCTGAGAATATAGCTGCCAAACAGAAGCTGAGAAGCATTGTCATATTCTTCGCTTCCAAGAATTACATAAATATATCCCCTTAATTTTCCGTCTTCTATTACACCGGCAGCAGAAAATACTTTTTTATTTTGAGGATTTTTGGGATCGAGCCCCATTAAAAATTTTTCCTCTCCCGCGTTTATAAATTCTTCAATAGGCTCAAGCGGAACATGTGTTACTTTTACAGTTTTATCAGGCGCGTAATAAGAAAGAATTTTTCCGCCCGTATCCAGAAGATAAACTTCGATGCTGGGATTAATTACCATCACATCGTGAAAAACATTTTTTAAGATTTCCGTATTAACTTCGCCGTTTATGAAACATTGATTTTCCTGGGCTATATGCTCGGCAATATCTGTATCAAGTTTCTGACGGGTTTCCTGAAAATACATTTCAGCTGAAAATACGGCCACATAAACAAAAATTCCGGACAATAATATTAATATTACAGCAAAGGCAGCCGATAATTTCCAGAATAAAGAATTAAAAAATTTTGTTTTCATTTCATAACCTATCTTATTGGTTTAATTCTTCTTCTTCGACAAATCTATATCCGACTCCCCATGTGGTTAAAATATATTTGGGATTAGATATTTCTTTTTCGATTTTGCTACGGAGCCTGTTTATATGTGAATTAACCGTATGTTCATATCCGTTGAACTGGTAACCCCAAATTGTATTTAGCAATTGTTCTCTTGTATAGGTTCTTCCCGGGTGAGAGGCAAGTAAGTAGATCAACTCAAATTCTTTGGGCGTAAGTTCAATTCTGTTGCCGGCAAGAGTAACCTTTCTTAATGTCGGTTCAATTAATATTTCACCGAACTTAATTTCTTTTTCTTCGCCGCCGGATTTTTTCCCAGCATCTACTCTTCTTAATATAGCTTTTACGCGCGCGATAAACTCTCTTATTGCAAACGGTTTAGTTAAATAATCATCAGCGCCGAATTCCAAACCGAGAACTTTATCAAACTCTTCTGATTTTGAAGTCAGCATAAGTATTGGCGTATATTCATCCTGTTTTCTAATTTCCTTGCATATTTCAAATCCGTCCTTTCCTGGAAGCATAATATCCAAGACAATAAAATCAAATTTACTGCTTAATGCTGCCGCTAAACCTGCGCTTCCGTTATATAATTTTGAAACTTGATAGCCGAGATCGAGCAAATGAATTTCGAGCAAATCAGAAATATCCTTATCGTCTTCAATTACTAATACTTTTTTCATTCGTTTAACTCCGTAATTAGACGAATTTAATATAATTTATAATTATTGCAAAACTATCACGGAAAGTTAAACTATTGGTGCGAGAAAATTTATGATGAGAAAATATCTTTGCGATCTTTGCGTATTAAAACTTAGCGTACTCTGCGTGAATTATTATTTCACGCAAAGGACGCAAAGAAAAACACCGCAAAGTAAGAATTATATTTTTTTAAGATAAACTCTGCCGTTTACTGTTTTTATTTCAACTTTATTTTTGCCGCCGTTTAAACTTGCGCTGCCGTGAAGAATCATTGTTTTATTCCAATGACTTTTTTTACTGTCTTCGGTTACTTCTTCTTTTATATTAAAATCACTTACAATGTCCACTTCGTCTTCATCATCTTCAGAATATCTTATTTCAATATCTAAATCCATAGAAAAATTTGACGGAACATATAAAGTAACGTCGCCGTGCATTGAAATAAGTTCAACGTCTCTGTCATCTGTTTTTGGATCGCAATTTAACTTTACTTCAACATCGCCTCCCATGGTTTTTGCTTTTATCCATGCATCCGCTTCTTTTACATAAATGTCTCCTCCCATGGTCTCAGCTTTCAGAAATTGTTTTACTTTATTCACACTTATTTTGCCCCCCATGGTTTTTATATTTGCTCCATGAAGCGCTTCATCAATATTAATACTTCCTCCCATTGTGCTTATATCAATCTCTTTGCCTACCGATTTTTTACTGCTCTTTACATTTTTTTGAATTACTTTCCCGCCCATTGAACTTGCGTTTACATCACCGATTACATCCTCAACAAGTATTGAACCGCCCATTGTTTCAACATTTCCGTCAACTTCGGAATTGGTCAGTTCTATACTTCCTCCCATAGTTTTAATATCCAAATATCCCTTAAGGTTTTTCAGATCAATTGAGCCGCCCATTGTAGTTCCTTCGAGTTTGCCTTCAACACCCAATAATTCAACGTTTCCTCCCATTGTTTTAAAGTCAACATTAAACTTATTGGGAACCATAACTTTTAATTCAATTTTTGAATTATAATTTTCGTCCCTGTACAGATACTCGGAAGTAATTTCAACTCCGTATGATGTTTTTTCAAAATTAAATTCTACTTCTTCCTTATTTCTACCGCCGACTTCTGCAACGGCGCTTACAATATTTTTATTCCAGCCTTCTACCTTAATTGATGCTCCTGTTTCAAGATCAATTACAAGTTTTTCATTTGCCTTAACATCAAATTGTTTTTCAAAGGTTTTTTGAGCCGATAAATAAACCGGAACAACAAACAATAATAAAACAAATAGTTTTAATGATTTTAAAATTTTCATCCCCGCCCCCTTAATTTCCGCTTCTTATTTTTTTAATTTTTATACTTGAATTAAAAGTAGATATTGTAATTTTTTCGCCGCCTCCGTTAATTGAATAATGAGCGGATATTTCTTTTTCATCTTCATTAAATTTATTGGTACTGCCCGGAAAATCTGATTTGATTTGAAAATCATCCTTCATTTGTTTCCACCATCCGCGGACTCTAATTGCAGCTTCAATATCTGCTTTAGCGTTTTCCGGCAGGTAAAGCGTAACTTCTCCGTTTGAAGTTTTTAATACGCTTCTATTTTTTCCAGTTGGAAATAATTCTGCCGTTATATTCCCTGCATTAGTTTTTGCTTTAATGCTGCCTTTAATATTTCTAAGATTTATATCTCCGGCATAAGTGCTAGCTTCAACATCGCCTTTGGCGCTTTTAAGAGAAAGATTTCCGCCATAGGTCTCCATATTCACGCTTCCTCCTACATTACCCAGCTCAATATCGCCGCCGAATGTTATTACTTCCGCATTCCCGTCAACATCTCCGATACGTATTTCACCGCCGTAAGTTTTTACTTTTGCATCGGAACCGATGCTTGAAATATCAATATCTCCTCCCATTGTGTTTATGCGAGCTGACTTGCCGTTGATTTTCCCAATTCGAATTTCACCGCCTTGTGTATTAACATCAATATTTCCGTTTACATCTCTAAGCCGAATATCCCCGCCTTGAGTATTAAGCGAAAGATCACCCGATACGTTTGCCATTGAAATATCTCCAGCCGAAGTACTTATAGTTATTTTACCGTTAATATCGTTTCTGAATTGTACATCGCCCCCGGTTGTATTTATTGAAGCGTTGAAATTTTTAGGAAGAGTTATTACCAAGTCGATTCCTTCTGACCATCCCCAATGCGAATCATATTTTACAATTACTTTATTATTCCTCTGTTCAATTTTTACATTACGTAAATCATAATCTTCTTCATCGCCCCTTAATTTAACAACGACTTCATTTTTATCCCATGTATCCACGGTAATTTCACCCGGATTGGCGTAAAGTTCCAACTCGCCGTCTTTAGAAACCTGGAATGAATGAGTTTTTTTGATTTTGTCCTGGGCACCTAAAAAAGTAAAAGCGGACAATAAAAATATCATTAAAATTATTTTTTCCGTTTTCATCTTATCTAACCTCCTGAAGCAGGGAAGCGGCGCGCAATCTTATAAAATTATCTTCAGCCGTTTCCGCCTGTTTGTTAAGTACATTTTTAATTTCATCATCAATTGAATTGCCCTGTTGTTTTAAATCCGCCAGCGCGTTTATTGCAGATACCCGCATACCCGAGTTTTTGTCCTTTTGAAGAACAAATAGAAACGCGTCTCTTATTTGATCGTCGTAAGGATATTTCATTAATACATTTAAAGCTTCTTTTCTTACGGCGGCATTAGGATCTGTCTTTACCGCGGTAATCATCGAGCTTTTAACTTTAATATCGGGCTTTATGTTTTTAATAGTCTGCGAAGCGATTGTATTTAATGACCTTAATCGTACACCCGGATTTTCAGATGAAACAAGAGCCATTGCTAAAAGTTTTAATGTAAGTTCATCTTTTAAATTCCCTTCATAAGTAACCGGTTTTACGGCGTTAAAGCTGAATTCTATTTTTCCGCTTTCGCCGAATTGATCATTAAAACGAATGTTTGATATATCTACTCCGCCTTCTCTAATTTTATCAAGATCAAATTGATTTTGGTTTTCGAGTTTTAAAGGGGTTTGCAAATTACCAGGCGCAAAAAATAAATACCCGATTAAAAAACCTATTGCCATCATTGAAGCACCGCTTACGGCATATTTATAATTCAAGGAAAAGAAGTTAATTAATGAGTCCGCCATTTGAACTATCCGGCTTTTCTTTGATACTTCTTCTTTTAATTTTCTTAATAACAATTGCCTTGATTCATCAAGAACTTTATCACTTAGTGGCGCGGGACGATTTTCCGAGAGAGTCCTTTGAAGTTTTTTCATTTCTTCAAATTGTTTTTTAGCCCAATTATTTTCGAGCAGATAATTTTCAAGTTCAATTTTTTCTTTTTCGGTAATTTCATTTAAAAAATATATCTGCATTAATTCATTATATTTCTTTTCGTTCATTCTAAAGCTCATTTACTTAATTATTAATTATTCCTTTTAATTCTTCCCGCAATTTATTTACTGCGTTAAACAAATATCTTTTTATTGTGCCTTCGGCGCACTGCATCATATCCGCAATTTCTTTTACTTTATAACCTTGATAATATTTTAACGTGAACGCCATTTTCTGCTGAGCCGGAAGCGTTTCTATTGCGCTGTTTATATATTTTGAATAATCAGAACTGATTGCCAAATTATCGGCAGAGCTGTCCCCCTCAATTAAATCCGAGAGTTTTACCGAAGCTCCTTCGTCTTCAAAAACAGATTCATCCAATGAATCTAAATTATGACGGTTTTCTTTCCTTTTATACGAAATACATACGTTTGTTGTAATTCTATAAAGCCATGTCGAAAACTCGCTTCTGAATTGAAAGTTTTTTAATCCTCTGAAGACTCTTATAAAAACTTCCTGATAAATATCCTTAGCGTCATCCTCACTATTTCTAAATGAATATGCGATGTTTAAAACATGCCTGTCATACCTGTATAACAGCTGCTCAAAGGCTCCCGTGTCGCCCGACCTTGCTTTTTGAATTAGTGTATTATCGTCTTGCATATTTATTTTATATGTTCAATGTGTTAGACTAAGGAGGCATACAAAAGGTTGTAATAATATTTAATAATATTCTTTAACCTGTTAATTGCTTCTTAAGAATATAAATTTATTAACGGGAGCGATTGTCCGATATCTGTATTAATAAATATTTGTAAGTCATTTTATTAGATTATGGATAAAAGAAGAGAAAAATATTTACGGAAATTAGAATTTAATAAATAAGAATAAATTTCGATTATTATAATATCATTAATTGTAACAATCAAATTTTAAAAAAATTTTTAATAAAAATTATTGTTGCTTTTAAAACCATTTTACTATTTTTTTCTGTTTGTAAATAATATTTTTTTAGAGGAAGAAAGTGGCAGCATCATTAACAAAAACCGCGGGAGAAATTGAAAAAATTTTCAAAAAATTACAGGCTCCCGGAAAATCAAAAAAAACTTACTGGCAATTAATATCCGAACAGGCCGAAGAAGAAGGAGTTTGGGATGAACAACTTCTTAATTCCGCAAAAGAACAAATTACCATTCATTTAGATAAATTAAATGACGAAAAATTATTTGATTTATGGGAGCAATCCGAAGCCGCATCGGAAAACTTTGCCGAAAGAAGCGAACTGAATGCGGATAAGGTTAAACTTGACTTAAAGGAAGAAATATTAAACCTGGTATTGGATAAACTTGATTCAAGTTCCCACACAACAAATTATTATGAGGGTGAAAGTTATTATATCAGCGAAGCCGCTGCAGAAAAAGACAATGATGAAGTGGACGGCTTTGACGATAATATAAAAGATATTGACTTAAATACTGACGATATCTTTGAAGATGATGACGAATATTTTGTGGATGACGGGTTTTAATTTATGCTTTTAAAGGGCTTAGAAAAGCCCTTATATAAATAAAACTTGTACCCCCGGCGGGAATTGAACCTGCGCACATGGCTTCGGAAACCACTGCTCTATCCACTGAGCTACGGGGGCAAAATTAAACCTTTTATGAACTCACGTCCGCTTCCACTTTTTAAATATTTTTCTCTTTTATAAGCTTCCGCTTCAGAATTATATTCTTCAATATAAATAATTTCCCAAGGTTTATAAGGTTTTGTTGATTTAGTTTTTCCGGAATTATGTTCTTTGAGTCTTCTTTCTAATTCTTTTGAAGTTCCTGTATAATATTTATTATATTTTTTACTATATAAAATGTATACAAAATGTGTCATGCAAAAATATTTTCTCTCACTAATTTGCACATTTAGCCACTTGAACAATGTCTGGAAACCACTGCTCCCTGCCTCGCCGGCAGGCGGGTATCCACTGAGCTACGGGGGCAAAATTGATTTCCTAATATAACATTTCAATTGATGATTTTCTTTCCTGTATAAAAATAAATACATCTATTTGTTTTTTAGAACACAAATTTAATTTGATTGTTTGAATGAATTATATTTTCGTCGATTTAAATCGGCATTTTTTTTGATGATATTCCTGATAGTTTAATAAATAATGAGAGAACAATGCGTTTATTTTTAAAATTTATAATTATTTTATTTCCGATTCTCCTTTCAGCAGGCTGTTCAAGTTCCGAATTATTTACTTTAGCGCCGGATAAGGAAAAAACAGATACTGAGGATGGAACAGAAATAGCTTTCCTAGAAGATGAATTGGTGTATTCAAATATTGAATTCGTTGATGAATTCAACGAAAAATACATTTTTTACCTGTTTGTTTTTAACAAGTCCGATGAAAAAATTAATATTGACCCAGCCGAAATTAAAATGATCGCTTTCGATGAAAACAAAAAACTAATTCCTAAAAAAAATACTTTTTATGCTATAGATCCGGCCTTAATGATTGGAGAACTGGAAGAAAATATTAATAACCGTAAAACTGAGCATGCGATTTCAACAGGATTTAATTTTATTTTCGCGCTTATTAATACCGCCGTGGATTTATCAAACAATAACAAAAATGATGTTGCTGAAGTTTTTGAAAACGCCGCAATTTTCGCCGAAAAACAGGTAATAGAAGAAATTGATTATTCTGCGGATGTTGATTATTTAAAATCTCAGAAAAGTATGTGGGAATATGATGTACTTCCAAAAATTCAGCTTAATTCTCAGGACGATATAGGCGGACTCGTATTTATTCCCGCGTCTCGTGATGCGGAATACTTAAAAATAATTATTCCTTTTGACAGCACAAAACACACTTATTTTTTCAAAAAAGAAAAAATAAGTGTTGATTAGCAAACAATTTTAATTAGTTATTAAATAACACCCTTTGTTTACCGGATGAATTTATTTTTGATAGGTTGTTTGTAAGTTTAAAGTTCATAACTAATTGCAGCAAATGTTCAGTCTGCATGTGAAGTTCTTCTGAAGATCTTGCAACTTCCTGAATTCCAGCGGTGGTATTGTTTGTTACATTTGTAATAGACTCAAGATTTCTGCTTATTTCTTCTGCAGTTGTTGATTGCTGCTCGCTTGCCGCGGCTACTATTTCAATTTGACTTATTACTCCTTCGCTGCTGTCTAAAATATTTCTTAAAGAGGAGGCTAGTTCTTCATTCATTTCCATGCCGGACTTTACGGATTCTCCTGCTTCACGAACCGATTCATTAGCGTCAATAGCTTCTTTTTGAATTGACGTAATTGTATCTGCAATTTCTTTTGTAGCTTTTGATGTTCTTTCTGCCAATTTTCTTACTTCATCCGCTACCACGGCAAATCCTCTTCCGTGTTCTCCTGCTCTTGCGGCCTCAATTGCAGCGTTTAATGCCAGCAAATTAGTCTGATCCGCTATCTCATTAATTACCTGTGTTATTTCACCAATTTGACCTGTTTTATTAGCTAATGAAGAAATAATAGATTCCGTATTTTTTGCTGATTCAACAATCTTCTGCATGCCTTCTTTTGATTTAAGAACTTTTTCAACCCCGGTCTTAGCTTGTCCGCCGGCATCTCTCGCTGAATCAGATGCATTAATTGTATTGCCCGCAGTTTCAATAATAGTTTTTGCCATTTCTTCAACCGCGCCTGCAATATCTGTCGTTTGTTCGCTTTGCTGAATTGCACCTGCTGCAATATGTTCGGCAGATTTAGAAATCTGCTGAGATGAATTTCTTGTGATTTCTACCGAAGAATAAACTTCACTTAAAATATTGTTAAATGAATCGGCTACTTTGTTTACACTGTTTTTAATTAATTGATGATCTCCTAAATATCTGCCTTGCATTCTAACCGTAAGATTACCATCTGCCATTTGTCCTAGTACATCGGCACCTTCATTTATAGGCTCGGTAAGACTTCCGAATGTATCATTGAATCCCGACACAATTTCTTTATAAATTCCCCGATGTTTGTCGGAGTCGGCTCGTAAATTTAATCTTCCTTCTTTAGCTGCTTTTGAAAGCATTATCATATCATCCGAAAGAGAACTTAGACTTTCTTTTATTGTAAAAATTGAATTACCGAGAACATCTTTATCAGATAGAATACTTACATTAACGTCTAAATTACCTTCAGCCATTCTACATACAATTTCAGCCTGAGTTTTTCTGTTATCTTTTAATTTCATCAATGAGTTAACAAGTTTGCCGATTTCATCGGTTCTTTTTACTTCAAGTTTATTTGTTACATCACCTGTTGCCAGCTGTTCAATAAAATTTATTGAATTAAAAAGATCCGACAATATTTTGCTTTTAATAATATATATAATAATAAATATTACCAGTGCGGTACTAAGAAAAACAAGTATTGCAGCTGTATATCGTTGTACCGATATATTCCCGAAAGTATCAACCATTGAATACCTAATGCTCATTGTAGCTAATACATCTCCTTCGTTTGCATCATGACAGCTTGTGCATGATTTATCTGCCATTATCGGTTCAATTAATCTAAATACTGTTGTATTATTATAATCTTCGTTTAAGTAAACGGATTCGGAATTATTTAGAACTCTCTTTTCATCCTTATCCATTTCGGTTTCATTTCCTTCGGAAATTTTGTCCGAAGGAATAATTCTTAGATCAATGATATTGGGAATTTTTGAAGCTCTTTCGATAAACGGTTCAACTTCTGTAGTTCCTTCGGACATAGCGAAACTAATCGATTCACTCATTAAGATTGAAAATTCTTTCAGTTCATTTTTTTTATTTTCTATGCTTGCTGATTCGGTTAAATAGAGAAGTATTATTAATGAGAGTCCAAAACTAGAAACTAAGGCAACAATAACACTTATAGAAGTTTTTTTTAATATTGATGATTTTATACTTTGAAAGTTCATAAAATTCCCGAAGAATATTACATAAACGGATATTAAGAAATATTAACTGGTTATTATCGTATTATTTTATTCTAAGTTAAATGATATATTATTAATAAATTCATTATAACATTTGGTCTGGCAGAAACGTCAAAATAATTATTTATTTCATTCCAGGGTGAAAATGAAAAGAGTTGTTGTCTTTTTATATTTAGTTTTATTTGTTTCCTGCAGGTCGCAAAACAGCATTCCAGAAAAATATGCTAATACAATAAAACAGGATGATTTGTATAATTACATTTCCGTATTAGCGTCTGATTCACTTGAAGGAAGGGGAACCGGAACAAAGGGGCAAAAATCCGCGGCAATTTTTATTAAGAACAAATTTGAGAAGTTCGGCTTACTTCCATGGATTAAAACTAAAAACGGAAATAGTTATTTTCAGGAATTTAAAATGCATAAAAAAGGGATCAAGAAACCTTTCGATCTACCTATGTTTTTATGGAATGAAAAAGAAGTTGACGAGGACGAGTTATCCAATTATGTGGAGACTGAAAATGTTTTAGGATATATAAAAGGTTCGGAAAAGGAAAACGAGTACATAATTATTTCAGCACATTATGATCATTTGGGCAGATATGAAGATAAAATATTTTACGGTGCAGATGATAATGCTTCAGGGACTTCGGCTCTGCTTGAAATAGCAGAAGCTTTTTCAATTGCATTGAAAGAAAATTATAAATTCAAAAGATCTGTTATTTTTGCAGCGTTTACAGGGGAGGAAAAAGGACTTCTCGGTTCAAGGTATTTTATGGAATATCCAACAATTGAGTCGACAAAAATTGCGGCCAATCTAAATATTGATATGATTGGAAGAAACGGCGATGAGTTTGTTAATGTTATCGGCGCTTCGATAATTACTCCAAAACTTGAAGAGTTAATTGAAAACGTGAATGATTTGTATGTTGATCTACGGCTTGACTATTCCCTTGACGAAGGATCAACTCCATCAAGTCTTTATAAAAGATCCGACCAGTATAATTTTGCCCGGTTTGGTATTCCGGCCGTTTTCTTTTACGGCGGATATCATTCCGATTATCATAGAACTTCTGATACAATTGACAAAATTAATTTCAGCGGACTTTCAAAAAGAACAATATTAATTTTTCACACAGCATGGGAATTGGTTAATATGAAAGAAAGATTTTAAAATGTAACTCTTCTATTCCTGAAAAACATACGAACCGTTTATTTTGAAATCTTTTTCTTAACCTTATTATTCTTATCCATTAAAAGAATAATTGGTTTGTGATTATCCGCTTCTTCTTCCGAGTAATTCGCGAAGCAGGCTATAATAATAAGGTCGCCTTTGTGTACCATTCTCGCCGCGGCTCCGTTTAAAGTTATATCGCCGGGATTCCCTTTAATAGCGTAAGTTGAAAAACGCGCTCCGTTTGTAATATTATATATATCTACTTTTTCAAACTCACGTATTTTTGTCTGTTTTAATAAACCAGGGTCAATACCTATTGAACCCTCATAGTTTAAATCCGCGTCAGTTACAGTAGCTCTATGTATTTTTGATTTGAGAAGTGTTACCTGCATGATATTTCCTTTTTATCTATTTATTTTTAGTGAGAATAATAATCCTTTTAAAACAAGATCGGGGTGAACGGCATCGAATAATTTCGCATGTTCAAACAGATTTGCAAACCCGCCTGTGCCGATTACAAAAGGAGTTTTGCCCCCGAACGATTCATTCTTTATTCTTTCTTTTAATTCCTTTACAACCGCCAATTGTGAAAAATAAAGTCCGGATTGAATTGATTCTTTTGTGGACCTTCCAACAGTTTCTTCTGGTACAACAATTTCAACCGAAAGAAGTTTTGATGTTTTATTTTCAAGAGCTTCGCCGGAAATTTTTATTCCGGGAAGAATCACTCCGCCTAAATAATCTTTTTCTTTTGTTACTACATCAAACGTTGTAGCTGTTCCGAAATCAACAATTATTAAATCTTTGTTTGGGTAAATCTGCGTACCTGCAATTGCGTTTGCTATTCTGTCTGCTCCTACCTCAAGCGGATTCCTGTATTTTATTTTTAATCCTGTTTTTACGCCGGCCTGCAGAATAAACGGATCTATATTAAAATATTTTATACATCCGTTTCGTATTGAATATACCGCGCCGGGTACAACCGAGCACATTGCGATTTCACTTATTTTAACCGGGTCAATTCCGTTTTCTCTTAAAACTGATTTTAGGAATATTCCTGTTTCATCCGATGAACCGGTACTTAGCGACGATTTTCTGAATTGAAGTATCAATTCATTATTTTCAAAAACACCGCCGTGTATTTGCGTATTACCTACGTCGAGACAGAGTATCATTTATAATTCCTTTCTTAGTGTTCTTTGCGAAAATCTTCGTGACCTTTGCGGTTAATAAAAACTTTGATTTACCACAAAGCTCTCAAAGAAAACTCAACGGTCACAAGCTATTTTTTACTTAAAAATAATTTTTCAAGCTCAACGGCAAGCTCACCTACATTTTTTACTTCTGTTAACTTTTCTTTCCCGTAAACAGAAAACATCTGCTGAACGTTTCCACCCATTCTGTTCGATATATCATTCTGTACAACAAAGTCGGCAGATGAATCATGAAATAATTTGTTTACCTGTTCAAGTTTTCTTTCTTCGTTTTGATTTGCCGTAAGTTTAAAAGCGGTCAATAAAATATCTTTCGAGTAGCTTTTTATTTTGTTAACAATCTTTTCATTCCGTTTTAAGTTAAGAGAAATATTTTCTTCCGATGAAGGAAGTTTTTCGCTGAACGGAACATTATATATTTTATCCGCCACAACAACACTCTCAACCGAATAATCACTCACTGCCGCGTTATGAATTACCGCGTTATATTTTTTTGAACTCAATTCTTTTTTAACGGCTTCGTCCAAACTTTTATATGAAGTAAAAATTATTTTTTCACAATTGCCCTTCGGTAAAATTATATCCGGCGCGTGAAGGTATGTAACATTATAACCGGCACTTATAAAATGATCTGCTATTGCGGCTGCCGTTTTACCGGTACTTAGATTTGTTAAAAATCGTACGCCGTCAATATCTTCGCGTGTTCCTCCTGCGGTTATTAATATTGACAATTTATTTTTGGGCTTCTTTTTGTTTTCTAATAATTCTTCGATTCTATTAAAAATTAAATCCGGTTCAAGAAGTTTGCCTTTTCCCATATCTCCGCAAGCGAGGTAACCTTCCCCGGTAGGAAGAATTTCAACTCCCCAGCTTTTTAATTTTTCGAGGGAAGATTTAGTTGCGGGATGATCGAACATCCACATATTCATTGCGGGGGCAATTAAATATGGTTTTTCCCACGTGTGTGCGAGAAACAATGACGTTAATATATTGTCGCCAATTCCCGCCGCTAATTTATTTATTGTGTTCGCTGTCGCGGGAGCAAGAATTGTTAAATCCGCCCACTTGACTAAATTAATGTGGCTCATCATTCCGCCGCTTACGAACGTATCAGTTATTACCTGTTTACCGGTTAATCCTTCAAGCGTTGCTTTGCCTATAAACTCGAGCGCGGATTCGGTTGCTACAGTCTGTACTTCGCAGCCATTCTGCACAAGTTTAGAAATTAAATAAGCGCTTTTATAAGCGGCTATTGATCCTGAAATTTTAAATAATATTTTATAATTCGACATTGTCTATTAACCTCACGTTTCCGAGATAAACAGCACCGTAACGGCGTTTGTTTACATCGGTTATATAATCCACTTTAAATCCGTTTTCTGTTAATTCGTTTATTATTTGTTCCGGTGTTTTATTTGACTTTAATAATTTAAAAAACAAAGGCGCTTGTTTTCTTTTAGCTTCCGTTAATCTTACGTTTCGCGAGCTGAAAGCAAGTCCGTCTTCTTCTCTAATTGTCGGGCATGAAATGATTTCAGTTTTCATAAAAAACGCTTTCGTCATTCCCTCAATTAACTTGTACTGCTGAAAATCTTTTTCACCGAAGTATGCTTTATCTGCGTTTACAATATTTAATAATTTCATAACTACTGTCAGCACACCGTCAAAATGTCCATGCCTGTGTTCGCCTTCCAATATTGTGCTGTAATCTGTTTCGGTTACTTTATAAACATAATTATCGGGATATAATGTTTCGTATTCCGGGAAAATTAAAAAATCAACATTTATTTCATTCAGCATTTCTAAATCTTGTTCAAAAGTTTTAGGGTACTTTTGCAAATCGTTTGGATTATTAAACTGTGTCGGATTTACAAAAACACTAGCGACAGTAAATTCATTTTCTTCTACACTTTTTTCAAACAATGATTTGTGCCCCTTATGCAAGGCGCCCATTGTCGGCACAAATCCAAGTGAACCTTTTAATCCTTTTCTAATTTTAAACCAATCTTTTAATACTGTAATTACTTCAGTCATAATTAATTTCCTATTAGTGACACCGTATTGTTAAAAACTTTCATCAATATTCGGAAAGTTTTTATTTTTCACATCATTATTAAAACTGTTTAATGCGACTTTAATAAGTTCAAAACCATTTAAGTATTTTCTTAAAAACTTCGGGTTAAATTCAATGTTCATTCCCAGCATATCCTGAAGGACTAAAACCTGTCCCGATGTAAATTTTCCCGCGCCGATTCCAATTGTTGGAATTGTTAAACCGTCCGTAACTTCTTTTGCAAGTTCTGCCGGAATTAATTCGAGCACTATTGAAAAGCATCCGGCCTCTTCAAGTTTTTTCGCATTAATTTTTAATTTATCAGCAGTAATTTTATCTTTTGCCTGTACTTTATAACCGCCGAGCTGATGAACAGACTGAGGAGTTAATCCGAGATGTCCCATTACGGGCACGCCCGAATCAACAATATGTTTTATATATTCAAGATTTCCATTCGCGCCTTCAATTTTAACTGCGTCTGATCCGGCTTTCATAAATTGTTCTACGTTGTTCATTGTTTCTATCAAACTTTTTCTGAAAGAGAGAAAGGGCATATCACCGATTACAAGTTTATTTTTTATCCCTTTTTTTACCGCCTCAATGTGATAAACCATCATCTGCATATCAGCATTAACTGTAGTACCGTACCCGTGCATTACCATTGCCGCGCTGTCGCCTACCAGTACGGCGTCGATATCGGTTTCATTAACAATTTTGGCTGACCAGTAATCATAGCATGTAATTACGGAAATCGGTTTATTGTCGTTTTTATATTTCTGAAACTCATTTATATTTTTCATTTCTTTATGCCTTCTTTCATTTTGTTATATGCATTGACGAAAGCCCCGTAAATTTCGGCAAACGGTTCATCTTTTAAAGCTAACATGTTTTTTTCTATTACTTTATTATCACCTCTTGCTAATGGTCCTGTTAGGGGAAATTTGTCGGATATTAAATTTTCGGAAACTTTATTTAAATATGGAATCGCATACTTTTTATTTATACCGAATTGAACTTCAATAATTTCAAAAAATCTCTGCCAGAGAATTGTTGTGAAGTTTCCGCTCATTACACACCAGGCGTGATAAAAAGGTTTTAAACCGGGATCAATTTCAAAAGAGGAATTACGCATTTCCGGAAAAAGTTCTATAAAACTTTTTCTCCCTTTTTCCGTTATAAACGGAATTTGTTCGTAAGTTGTTAAATCGTAAAGTTCAGTTGAAAAAGTCATTAAAGGATGGGCGCTTTCAGCCAGGGGAGTCGAAAGCAATCCCGAACAATGAATAAAAAATTTACCACTGTTATTATTGTTATTACGAGAAATAAAATTTTCAATTTCATCATCATTAATTAATACAAGAATTTTTTCTGACTTAGCAATTAGTGAATTTAACGATTCGCTGCTTTTCCGAAACCAATTTAAATATGGGATTCCTAAAAGATCGAAGTAATGAGAGATATGTTTTGCAAGCTTTCCGTTTCCGATTATTAAATACGTAGCCGCTTTTGCTGCCGGTACCTGTCCCATGGATCAAGTCCTTCATTCCCGCGTATGCGGGAATCCATTTTGTTATTTTTATAAAATAATGTATCCTGTTTAAGCAGGAGATTCCCGCATTTGCGGGAAAGTTCGTAGCCTTCTTTAAAGATAGACTCGAATTACATCTATAAATATAAAACAATTTTGCCAAATAAATGCAAATGAATGAACTTTATAACATTAAGGATATTAAAATTTTACTATTATTTAATTTTCGCATAATTTAAGTCAATGAAAACAATTCTTCTACTTACGGCAATTTTAACGGGTATATTATTTCCTTACGGTCACGATTTTACCTTCTTAGTCCGTTATTTAATTATGATAATGCTTTTATTGGCATTTCTAGACATTAAAATAGATTTTAAGATTATCCAAAAAAGTCATTTTGTTATTTTATTCTCAAAATTATTTATTGCCGTATCAGTTTTTTATTTGATAAAAAATATTTATCCCGAAGCCGCTCCTGCGGCGTTGGTTACGGCAATTGCGCCTACGGCAATCGCTTCGCCTGTTATTATAAGCCTGTTAAAAAGAAAGGTTGAATATGCCGCGGTATCATTAATATTTACAAATATTGTTTTGGCGTTTATCATACCATTTCTTTTCCCAATGCTGCTTTCAAGCGAGTTAAACATATCTACAAATGATGTTCTGCTGCCTGTTTTATCAATAATCTTTTTACCTCTGTTATTTGCTAAAATCATTGTAGGATATTTACCAGGTTTACATAAATTACTTAGCGCGCACAAGGACAAGTCATTTTATTTTCTTATAACTAATATTTATTTAGGAACATCAAAAGCGGTATATTTTATTCAAACTGAATTAGATAGTTCGTTTTTAGTGATTGCAGTAATCGCTATAACATCAATGTTTTTATGCATTCTGTTTTTTTCATTGGGAAGAATTATTGGAGGAAATAAATATGCCGATGAAGCGATGCAGTCGCTCGGACAAAAAAACAATGGATTTACAATGTGGCTTGGACTTGAGTTTATAAATCCATTAGCGGCAATGGGTCCGGTTTTTTATATTTTCTCCCAGAATATTTTTATTTCATGGCAGCTCCACAACAATCAAAAGAAAGATAATTATACTACAAGACATGAATGATTTTATTTGTTTTTATTAACCAAATAAACTCCGGCAATAATCAAGGCCATTCCCGCGAAATGTAATAGGAACAAAGACTCTCCGTCGATTATACCCCAAATAACCGCGGCAATCGGAATTAAATATGTTACCGTTGAAGCAAACACAGCTGAAGTTATTTGAATTAGTTTATTAAATAATACAAGCGCAAATGCGGTGCCTACCGCACCCAAAATAAAAAGATAACCAAGCGAAGCCCATGCGCCGTCGAGCGTTTGCAATTTATATACAAAGTCAGTTGTTAATAAATACATTATTCCGAAAGGTCCAATTGAAAACATTGCAAGTGAGGTTAATGTAACGGAGCTGATATTGGAAAAATATGCTTTTACCATATTGCCTGAAATTCCGTAAAACAATGTAGCAAGAATTACAAACAGGGCGTAAAAATTAAAACTTCCCAGCTGCCCGCCGCTGCCTATAAAACTCAGCGCAATTGATCCGGCTAATCCGATAACAAGTCCGCCGATTTGTTTATTATTCATCGGCACTTTAAAAAACAACGTTCCGATAATTATTGTAAATATAGGCGATAAAGAATTTAATATTCCGGCAAGCGAACTGCTTAAACCTGTTTCCGCCGCCGCAAATAGGATTGCCGGCATTAGATTAGCTACAAATCCAAGTGTTAATATTTTTTTCCAGTTATATTTATATACTGTTCGCAAATATTTAACCGCAATTGGAAGCATCACAAGAAAAGCAAAAGAAACTCTGATTGTTCCTACCTGAACTGCCGTAAATGAATCTAATCCCCTCTTTATTAAAATAAACGAGCTGCCCCATATCAATGCTAATAAAATTAGTATAAACACCGGCAGGGATTTACTCTCTTTAAGTTTATTCATTATCATAAAAACTCGATTTTTTACATTTTAATTAAATATTTATTAATGAAATATGGCGATGAGATTTGTTTTAATCTACCGTAAAATTAACAAGTAATTTATAATTGTGAACTTTTTATTAGATGTTTCCGTCTCAAGGCTGTAGGAAGAATCAAATAAATATTAATTTCTATTTTGAATAATTGTCGGGGGACAATATGAAATTCTTTAATAAATCCAACCGTGAAAAAATTAGATTAAATCTATTTTTAATGTTGATTCCTTTATTACTTACTTCTTTAACCGCTTGTTCTTCCGGCGAAGATGTTATAGATATTTCAAAATCCGGCCATAAAAATAGCGAGTATTATTCTGACGGGCCAAGTAAGTTTTCATTTAACGATTCGGGCGACCGGTTCAAGGTAAAAATTAGAGGCGGCAGGATTTATAAGCTTTATAAAAACGGTGAACGTGTTGATGATGATGAAATTTCTAAATATGAGGATTTGGTTTTCGAGAAAAGAGAAGAACTTAATAATTCTTTGTCGAAATTAAAAATTGAATTTAATTTAGACATGGATGAGCTAAGAGAAAACCTTGCTTCGCTTAATGCGGATAATAATAATGAGCTGCGGCATGCTATGAAGGATTTAAAAAGAGAACTTAAAGATATAGATTATGATAAATTCCGCACTGATATTGATTTAGACAAACTTCACGATGATTTGGCAGAATTAAAAAATATAAAAATAGATATCGATATGAATGATTTTAATTCGAACATGCAAGAACTTTCAGAAAACTTAAGCAATATTAAAGTTGAACTAAACGAACAGAACTGGTCGGATTTCAAAGAAGAAATGACAAACCTAAAAGATGAGTTAAAAAATCTTGATCTGGATATGGGCGATTTAAAATTTGAAATGAAAAAAATAAAACGCTTTATGAAGGATCTTAGAGAAGAACTTGTTGACGACGGATATCTGGAATACGGTGAAGATGATTTTGATATGGAATTCAATAAAAACGAATTAATTATTAATGGGGAAAAAATTCCCGATAGTACGTTTGAAAAATATAAAAATATGTACGAAGAACATTTCGGAAAAGAAATGGAAGATGGTTTTAGAATTAGAAATTAAAAAATCATTGATATAATTAATCTTATAAATACAGTAAAATATTTTTAACAGATTAATGTCAAATTGCAGAACTAAGACACAGCATTTTTTGTTGTGTCTTTTTTATTATGTTTTTGAAAATACGGCTGGCATAAGGATTGACATATAGTCTTAAATTAATAGACAAAGCACAAATAATTTTAGTAGTAAATAGGAGAAAAATCTTGAATCGAATACTGGTAATTTTATTGTTTTTAATTATGGGTTCAATATCCATAAATGCTGATAACATCACAAAATCGAAAAAAAGCGGAACAACTGCCAGCGGTTTTGTATACGACATGTCTAATGGAGAAGCATTAATTGGAGCCAATGTTTATATAAATGAGCTTAAATATGGCGCTACTACAAACGTAAGCGGGTACTTTATAATTCCGGATTTACCGACAGGCGTGTTCACATTTTTATTCAGTTATATCGGATACCAGACAGAAAAAAGAGAAATTGTCATCAAAACAGATGAGGATAATCAGATTGAAGTTAAATTAAAGCCTGAAGCAATTAAGACCGATGAAGTTATAATTTCAGATGAATATGAAAAAATAAGTGAGAAATTATTCTCAAAACCTGTTTCTAAAATTGAACTTAATTCAGCTCAGATAAATAATATACCAAGATTTGTTGAAGCCGATCTTCTGAGAGCCCTTCAGACTTTGCCGGGAATTACCTCGCTTTCAGATTTTTCATCAGCCCTTTATATACGCGGCGGAACACCCGATCAGAATTTATACTTAATTGACGGAACGGATGTTTATAATCCCGAACATGCTTTCGGCATCTTTTCAACTTTTAATACGAACGCGATTAAAAAAGTTGAAGTATCAAAAGGCGGATTCGGCGCGGAATACGGAGGACGTTTATCTTCCGTACTCGATGTAACAAACCTTGACGGAAACCGAAATGAATTTGAAGGTGTCGCAAATGTTAGTCTGCTCTCAGCTTCAACAACGCTTCAGTCACCAATCGGTTCTATAGGATCTATTTCCGGTTCGCTGCGCAGAACCTATATTGATCAGACATATGCGAAATGGATTGACGAAGTTCCGGACTATTATTTTTATGACGGAAATCTTAAAGCGTATTTTGATTTCGACAGAAAAAATAAATTCTCGATAAGTATATTTAACGGAAGAGACGATCTGGATTTTAAACTCGATAAAACGGCAAAAGAATCCTTAGAGTTTTTATACGATTGGGGAAATACAACAGGCAGCATAAACTGGAAACACATTTTCAGTCCGGATCTATTTGCGAGTTTTTGGATAACCGCAAGCAGATTCAATTCAAATTTTGATTTTGAAGCAATCAACCTATCCGAAAAAAATAAATTGAGCGATTACGCGTTTAAAGCATCGCTTGAATATTACGCCTACCAGAATCTGACAATCCGTTTCGGGGCCGAACAAAAACTGCTTCATGAATTATATGATCAGGATTTTACTAATCAAAGAATCTATATAGATAATAACAGACAGTTAACTACTGGCTATCTCACAGCCGAGTGGAAACCCTCCAACGATTGGAATATTCAAGCTGGAATAAGAGCCGATTATTATAACGCAGATACAACATATTTTAACGCCGCGCCGAGATTTTCAATAAAATATAAATTGAATGATGAAAGCAGTTTAAAATTTGCCACGGGATTATATCACCAATATTTAAACCGTTTACCTAGATTTTTTATTTCAAGCATTTGGTCCACGGCTAACAAGTATAACAAAGTTTCATCTTCTAAACATTTTATCCTCGGCTACCAAAGGGAAATAGGGAAGGTTTGGCAGTTTGAAACTGAAATATATTATAAAGATTATAAAAACATTTATCAGTATAACGATAATGTCGGGACAACAATTGAACCCAGCTATTATGATGAAGCAAACAGACCGGTATACACAAATACAAATAACGTATATAACCGGGGCGACGGCGAATCTTTCGGAATAGAATTTTTGATAAAGAAAGATATCGGAATAATTAATGGATGGATCTCATATGCATGGTCAAAAACGAATTATAAATTCGACAATATAAACCGGCAGAATTATTTTTCTCCAAGACATAACAGAAGCTCAATTATTAATGCTGTCGCAAACATGGATATTAACAAAATGTTTTTCGAAGATAATTATCAAAAATCTGATTCGAAATGGGAATTGGGAATGAATTTTGTTTATGCCACGGGACAGCCGATTACCGCACCTTCTTCGGCTTATTATACAAATACATTGCCGGATTGGGGCAATGTCGGTACAGGTGAAATAGGCAGCGATAAATATAATTTGTATCCGGGCGCAATAAATTCATTTAATCTTCCCGACTATATAAGAATGGATTTAAGTGTTACTTATACAAAGGATTACGGCAGCTGGTCATTATCCCCGTACCTTCAAATATTTAATTTAGGAAACAGAAAAAACGCGTGGTTTATTGAATATAAAGATGAGTTAAAAGACGGAAAGATTACTCAGGAAATCGAAAAAGTAAATATGCTGCCTTTGATTCCAAGTCTCGGCGTTAACATAAAATTTTAAGAAAATTAAATTGGAATACTATATGAAGTTTATTAAATATTTATTAATCGTTATTTACGCTTCAGTTTTTTATTCTTGCGGAGATCCCGCAGTTGAAATTGAAGAGGTAAAATATGAACCTAAAATTACGGTCGAAGGCTATTTATATCCCGGGGAAACCGTAAATAATATAAAACTGCTCAGAAATTTCCCGCTTGAAACTACTATTGATTCGCTTAATTTATTTTTAACTCCTTCCTTTAATTCACTTAGCGCCAGCATCAACGGTGTTCAATTAAAGTATAACGAAGCAGGCAGATATTATTACAACGAAAACATGCTTATTGAAAATGACAAGCTTTATAAATTAGAAGTAAGCGCCGAAATCGACGGAATATATTTATATACAGAATCTGAAACGACTACTCCCAAAAGCGGATTTCAAGTAATAGAAAAAGAACTTGGTGACGTAAAATATTTAACGGAAAGAGCTGTGATTAGTTTTGTTCCGGCTCCCGGCACAGGTTTCTATGCCTTTTCCGTAAGGGCTGAAAACGCTACCCTTGATAATTTTATTTTTGATAATCCTTTTATACCTAATCTTAAAAGGGAAGATATTGAAGAAGAATTTGACAACTATTTGTATCAATTAAACTTAATAATAAACATCAATTCGGAAAACGGCGGTGTCACCGATTATGAGATAAGAGAACTTGATACATGGTTTTATACAAATTATAAGGTAATTGTTTACGGCGGTGATAAAAATTTTAAGAACTATCTCCTTACCGTAAATCGCGTGCAGCAGCCGGACGGAAATTTTATTGAACCGGCGTTTAATTTTAAAGGCGACGGTATCGGAATTTTCGGATCGGCGGTAAAAGATACCGTTTCGTTTAATTTGGTGCCGCGTCAATAATTAATAACGCTTTCTTGTCATTCACGCTAAAAGATTATGACAAGAAAGCGTTTATTCTTAATCCTCGTTTTACCCTCTGATGCAAATAATATTTTTTTTGATTAGTTTGTCTCCAGCATACCAAAAAATATAGTACAAAGAACCCGGAGAACTTATGAAAAGAATTACCGGAAAAATATTTCCTTCCTTTATATTAGCATTAATATCTTTTATTCTCGGCGCAGTTTTATTTTCGACAGGGGCCGACAGCAAAATTTCAAAAGAAAACATTTCCGGCGCGGAAAAAATTATAGGATTGGAATTTACCGATTCGGAAAGAGATTCAATGATTGGAGATCTCGCGGATCAATTAAACAATTATAATAATATCAGAAAAATTAAATTGCCGAATAATATTGTTCCGGCAATACAGTTTAATCCTATTCCGGCAGGCGCCAAGTTTAACAACCAACAAAAACCAATTCAGTATAGCGAATATTCATACGTAACAATGCCAGAAAACATTGATGACTTAGCGTTTTACTCAATCGGCGAACTAGCCGAATTAATAAAAACAAGAAAAATTACGTCAACGCAATTAACAAAAATGTATTTGGAAAGATTAAAGAAATACGGACCAAAGTTAGAATGTGTTATAACTTTAACGGAACAACGCGCTTTAATAAATGCTCAAAAAGCCGACGAAGAAATAGCTTCCGGAAATTATAAAGGCAAACTTCACGGAATCCCTTTCGGCGTTAAGGATTTACTAGCCACAAAGGATTACAAAACAACATGGGGCGCAATGCCATATAAAGATCAAATGATAAACGAAGACGCCGAAGTAATTATCAAATTAGAAAAAGCCGGTGCGGTTCTCGTCGCAAAATTAACTATGGGCGCTCTTGCTTGGGGCGATGTTTGGTTCGGCGGTAAAACAAGGAATCCGTGGGATTTGTCTCAGGGTTCCAGCGGTTCATCGGCGGGTTCTGCATCCGCTACTTCAGCCGGACTTGTACCTTTTGCAATCGGCACGGAAACCTGGGGATCGATAGTTTCTCCTTCGACTGTATGCGGTGTTACAGGTTTACGCCCGACATACGGCAGAGTAAGCCGGAGCGGCGCTATGGCATTAAGCTGGACAATGGATAAAATTGGTCCGCTCTGCAGAAACGCGGAAGACCTAGCAATTGTATTTGATGTGATACACGGACCCGATATTCAAAACGAATATAAAACGGGAATTGACCAGACTTTATATGATCTTCCGTTTAATTATTCTCCTAAAGTTAATTTCAAAAAATTAAGAATTGCATATACAAAAAAAGATTTTGAAAGTGATTACGAATTTAAAACAAATGACTCTTTAACATTAGCTAAAATGAGAGAACTCGGCGCCGAATTAATCCCGATTGAACTTCCAGAGCTTCCTTTTAACGATATTTCATTTATACTTTCAGCCGAATCGGCGGCGGCATTTGATGAATTGACCCGTTCAAATAATGATGATTTGTTAGTACGGCAAATCAGAAACGCGTGGCCAAATGTTTTCCGCGCATCGCGTTTTATTCCTGCGGTCGAATATATTAACGCAAATAGAATCAGAACATTGCTAATCCAAAAAATGGCAGAGATATTAAAAGACGTTGATGTTTATCTAGCTCCTTCGTTCAGCGATAATCAATTGCTGACAAATCTGACCGGACATCCGTGTGTTGTATTGCCGAACGGTTTTTCAAAAGACGGCACGCCGACAAGTATAACATTTATGGGAAATTTGTTTGATGAAGGAAAATTAATTGCGGTAGCTAAAGCTTATCAAGACGCGACTGATTTTCACAAAAAGCGTCCGCCGCTTAATTTTTAATAACTAAAATATGTTTTAATCAACAAGGAGGTAAATAATATGGCTAATAAATATTTTAATATAAATTTCATCTTCATGCTGATTTTTATTTTTAGTGTGGCTCATGCGCAAATACCCGATTCCTTTACAAATTTAACCGCGCTCCCAAAGGATATCGGCAAAAAAGATTTGATCGGTATAATGAAAAACTTTACTTCGTCACTTGGCGTGCGCTGCAACTATTGTCACGCGGGAAAAGAAGGAATAAGCGACCCGCAGGAACTTTCCGAAATAGATTTCGCGTCGGATAAAATCCCGGCAAAAGATATTACAAGAGTAATGATGAAAATGACACAGTCTATAAATAACGACCATCTAACATTAATTAAAGAAAAGAACCATTTGGAAAAAGTTGAATGTGTAACATGCCACAAGGGTATGGCAGAGCCGCCGAAAAAATTAGAAAATATTCTTGCGCGCCAGTATGAAAAAAGCGGAATAGAAGCCGCGTTAAAAAAATATGACGAACTGCGCGCAAAATATTACGGCGCTTATGTTTATGATTTTACATTCCAGCCCCTTTCAAATTTTTCAGATGCTTTAATAAATGAAAACAAAGGCGAAGACCTGGTAAATTTCTTTACGGCTTTTTTAAATAAGTACGATAAAAACTCATGGAACGCATATCTTGAAATAGGAAAAGCATACGCAAGTGAAAATAAATTTGATGAAGCGAAAATGAATTATGATAAAGCCTTAGAAATATCACCAAATAATGAAAACGTAATGTGGTTTTACGATAAACTAAATAAAGAAATAAAAAAGAAGTAAGCTGAATATAAAAAGCTGTCTGTTTAATTTAGAGACCGACAGCTTTTTGTTTTTATAAAATTACATTACTTATTTAAAATCAGAAGCCACAAAATTTGCCGACACCTTAATATTCTCATCTACTTTTCCGGCCACCATTGAAGGAATAGAAATATTATAATCGCTTAATTTTATGTTAAAATCAGCTGATACCCTTAACAAGTTTCCGGCGATTCTTGATTTTGTTTTATCACTTTCCTTAAAAAAGGTAAGCTTTATTTGCGCTGTAATTTTTTTTGTTACTCCGTGAATGGAAAGATTCCCGGAAGCCGACGCTGTTACTTCAGTTCCGTCTTCCAATACTTTTGAAGAGGCTTGCGAAATACCGGTAAGAACAAATTCGGCAAATGGATAATTATCGGTATCCAGCCAGTTTGCGCTTCTTAAATGACGGTCTCTTAAATCTATTCCTGTTTTAAGTTCCGCAAGTTCAACTTTAACATAACCGTTGGGATTATTAGATATATCACTTAAATCAATTGATACGTCCGCGGATAATTTATTGCTTACGCCGACTATATCTTCAAGCGGAGCGTTTGATTCAAATACAGCCTGATTGCGTTCATCATCGGGACCGCATGAAAATTTTGTTTGCGCGAAAGATACTGCAGTTAATATGATAAACACTATGAATATATTCTGAAAATTAAGATTCATTTTTATCCCTTTTATTTTTTTGAAAGTACATTACAACTAATGAAACCGCAACTGTTATCGCGCTGATTATTAATGAAAGGTCCAGGCCCCATACAAACTCTTTCCGCCATTCCTTTGTTGTGCCAAAAAGTTCATCTTCTATTTCTACAAGCACTTCAGTTTTTGTGAAAATTTCCGCTCCGTATAAAATCCAAATTACTAAAGTGAGGGTAATAAGCGATATTGCGACATATACAGTTTTTTTTTGATTTTTATTTAATTTAATACTCATTCCGCTTCCTCTAAAAAAGGTTTTACTTATAGAAGTTATTCTATCGTAAGTATATATTATGATAGTGTCATGATTTAAAGATTAGTGACATTATAATTCTTAATGCTTCTTTCTTTTCATAATTTTATGCGATATTTTTCATTCCTTAATATGAATAATATTCCTTTAATTTATTACGGTAACTTTTTATGAAATTTTTTATCGCCTTATTTGTATTTATGGTTTCTATATCGTCGCTAATTAATAATCGGCCTGTATACGCGCAGTCAAATAAAATATTTATTCCCAATCAAATAAAAAAATTATACGACGGCAAAACCCGTTCATGGGACGGCAAACCGGGAGATAAATATTGGATTAACCGCGCTGATTACAATATAAATATAAAATTAAACCCCGACAGCGCCGTAATTGAAGGCAATGAGACTATTAACTATTTTAATAATAGTCCGTTTGACCTAGACAAATTAGTTATTCAGCTTTTTAATAATTTATACCGCAAAGGAAGTGAAAGAGATTTTGAAATTGCAGAAGAAGACTTAACCGACGGAGTGAAAATAAAAAAACTGATTGTCGGTGAAAAAGAAATTAATATTGAAGAAGAGGTTCAGTTTACATCAACTAATATGATTATCAGTAATCTTCCCGGAGGATTTATTCCTCATAACGATTCTGTAAAATTATATTTTGAATGGGAAACACAACTGCCTAAAATTTCTTTTATGAGAACCGGCAAGTACGACGACGGAGTTATCTTTGCCGCATATTTTTATCCTAAGATTGCAGTCTATGATGATGTGTACGGATGGGATAAACTTGAGTATACTGGCGAGCAGGAATTCTACAGCGATTTCGGAAATTACGAGGTAAAAATTACTCTGCCTGAAAAATATATGGTTTGGGCTACGGGACTTCTGCAAAATGCCGGAGAGTTGTTTAATGAAAATATTTATAAAAAATACATCAACGCGTTATCTTCTGATAAAGTAATTAAAATTATTTCAGCAGAAGATCTTGCGGCCGGAAATTATTTACTTAATAAAAATGAAAATAATACATGGTATTATAAAGCTGAAAACATACCCGATTTTTCTTTCGGCTGCAGTAATAGATTTTTATGGGACGGTGTAAGCGCAGTTGTTGATAAATCAACAGGCCGGCGCGCTTTTGTTGACGCTGCCTATCCAGACAGCGCGAAATATTTTGACGAAGCGGCACAACTTTCAAAATACGCGATTGAGTATTTATCTAATGAATTGCCAGGATATCCATATCCTTATCCTAAGTTCACTTCTTTTGACAATACTCAAAAATGGGGCGGCGGTATGGAATTCCCAATGATGGCTAACGACGGGGAGTATAACGACAAAGTAGGATTTGTAACATTGCTGATTCATGAAATGGGTCATACTTATTTCCCGTTTTTTACTGGAACTAACGAACGCAGATATTCATGGATGGATGAAGGGTGGGCTTCTTTTTTTCCGACCGAATTTGCGCCCAAATATATTGAAGGATACAGCCATTATAATTGGTACAAAAACTTTTATAAAAACTGGGGAATACTCGGATCGGAAAATGATTTGCCTTTAATGGTATCGTCTCACTCTTTGAGAGGTCCAAGTTTAACAATACTTTCCTACGCCAGATCATTTTTCGCTATTCATTCCTTAAAAAATTTGCTGGGCGATCAGTTATTTAAGAATTGTTTAATAGAATTTATCGAAAGATGGAAAGGAAAGCATCCTCTTCCATATGATTTCTTTTTTACATTTAATGATGTATCGGGAGAAGATTTATCATGGTTTTGGAAACCGTGGTTTTACGATTTCGCTAACTGTGATTTAGCAATAGAATCAAGTATAAATGACGAAGCTAATACAGTTATAAAGATACTAAAAATCGGCGCTCAGCCTGTTTCCGTAAAAGTAAAATTAGTTTATAACGATGAAACTGTTGAAACAATAGTTAAAAATATTAGAATATGGCAAAGCGGAAAAAATGAATTTGAGATTAATACTGATAAAAATAAAATATTAAAAAGCGCGGAGATTATTACCGATCAAATTCCCGACGTCGATTCATCAAACAATTATATAGAATTTTAATTTAAGCAGTATCTTTGCTGTACAATGTTGTTTTCATTATGATTGAATAATAATAAAGACATCGGAAAATTTATCATTGATAAATATTTATTCTTTGCATTATAACATTACTCTAAATAATCACATTACCAGTTCATTCTTTTTATTAAAGAAGAAATATGAGCTGTATGATGTTTTCCGTGCCACGCATAAAGACAGATAACCTGATCTAAGCTTCCGTAACTGTTTTCGGGATGTTTAATTTTTTTTGAGATTTGCTCTGAATTTAACACCGAGATTAAATTTGCCCATCTTTCATGAAGCTCGGAAATTAAGTTCAAAGACACTGAAACCGGAGTGTTAAATGTATCCGGCAATTTTACCCATTCGTCCTGATCATAAGTTTTAATTAATGGCTCGTCTTCCGTAAGTCCCCATTTAACACGTATATAACCGTTCATGTGGCTGTCTGCAATATGATGAACAAGCTGACGAACACTCCAGCCTCCTTCTCTGTATGGAGTATTCAGCTGTACTTCATCTAAATTATTCACTGCCGAGGAAAGTTCTACGGGAAGTTTTCTAATTTCATTTTCATATTTTTTTATATCGTTTAATGTTATTATTTCCGGAAAAATAAATTTCCCGATAGGATATTTTAGCAAATCTATATTTTCAGACATAGGTTATTCCTTTATTTATTTTGGTTATTAATAATTTTAAGGTAATAATTATTTGGGAAGGAATTCAATACTGAATGTTGTGCCTTTTTCTTTTTCGCTTTGTACTTCAATAATAATATTGTTTAGTTCCGCGTATTTTTTTACAAGTGCAAGCCCTAAACCCGAACCTTCAAATTTCCTTGTATATCCGGTATCCTCCTGGGTAAAAGCAGTAAACAGATATTCTTGAAATTCTTTTGAAATTCCAATACCTGAATCTTTAACTTCAATTACAGTATTATTGGATTCGTTTTTAAAAATATTTATATACACATATCCTCTTAAAGTATACTTAAGAGAATTATCAATTAAATTTGCGATAAGTTGTGTTACAGTATATTCATCCCTTGTTTCAATAAATGATTCGCCATTTTTTATAATTTTAAAATCAAGTTTCTTCTGAAGCGCCGTATTATTAAACTCACTAAACAGATTTTCTACAATTTTTACCAAATCAATTTTTTCTTTTCTTGTTTCAAAATTACCGACCTGCAGTTGCGACATATTTAATATTGAATCGATAGTTCTAATTAATCTTCTGCCTCCGCTTTCAATTATTGTAAAACTATCTTTTAAGTCTTCGTCAACAACATTTTCAAATTCATTACGCAAAAGAGTTGTGAAGCTTAAAATTGAATTAACGGGCGTTCTAATTTCATGAGACATTTGCGCAAGAAATTCTGATTTTAACCTGTCTGATTTTTCCGCTTTATCTCTGGCTTTTATTAACTCCTGTTCGGACTGCTTAAGTTTTTCCTCATATTTTAATCTTTCCTTAATCCTCTCACGCAGCTCTTTATTTTTCTTTTCTATTTTCTTAAATCTTATTTTTATAAAATAATATATAAGAAGAATAACTATTGCTGCGGACAAAGTATAAAACCACCATGTATTATAATAAGGAGAAATAATCTTAAACTTAATAATCGCCGGTGCCTGGTTCCATATTCCGTGATTATTTGAAGCAATAACCTCAAATGTATAAGAGCCGGGATTCATATTTGAAAAAGACACAGATTGATTACCGAATGCGGGAGACCATTCGCCTTTATTTAATCTGTATTTGTATTTTACTTTTTGAGAGTTCGCGAAACAAATTCCCGTAAAATGAATTGTTAAATTATTGTTTTCATACGGGATATTATTAAAATCGGAATAATAAATTTCGTGCAGTATGTTTGAATAGGTTGTATTTCTTTCAAAATTATTATTAAACGATTCTACCTTTGTAATATTTACGTATGGCGGTGTTTTATTTAATTTAATTTCATCGGGATTAAATTTGATAATTCCGCCTATGGTTCCGAACCACATTTGACCTTTGCTGTCGGAATATATTCCGCCTTGAACGGTTTCTACACCCGGAAATCCGTCGCCCTTCGCAAAAGAAATAACATTTTTTTCACCAGATTCAAAATATTTATTCAGGTCAAATTTGTTTATTCCGAAATTTGTACCTATCCAAATATTTTCATTTTTATCAAACGACATCGAAAGAACTGAATTATCATTCAAATTATTCTTTACGTTTACAGTATCAAATTCATTGTATTGCCCGTTTTCAGATTGTCCAATTTTTATTAATCCGAGTTCATATGTCCCAAGCCAAATATTATTTTTTTTATCCTTCAGCATTTTCATTATTGCGAATTTTTCAAATTTTTCAAGTCCTTGCGGCGTTATAAACTTATTATCCTCAAATTTACTTATGCCGTGATCAGTACCGGCCCACAAATCTCCGTTATTATCAATTAACAGATCATAAACCATATTGTTGGATAATCCGTTAACTTCTGTATAATGAGTAAGCAAATTATCTTTGTAGCAATAAATTCCGTCATAATACGTAGCAATCCACAAACAGTCTCTCGTTTGATCGTTAAGAAGGGACATTACAATATTTTTTTTCAGTTTCAATTTTTCATTAATATTAGAAAATGTTTTTCCGTCATATTTAATAATACCACTGTCGTTTGCCACCCAAATATCATTATTTACATCTTTATAAAAGTAGGTAATCGAATTGCTTTTTAATATGCCGCCGGTATTAACTTTGTTGAATTTCCCGTTTTTAAAACTTAAAATCCCGTCGGCGCCGGTTCCAATCCATAAATTATTACTATCAATCTCAATGAAGCTCCAACCAAAAATAATATTACCTTTATTGTTATATCTTTTAAAGATATCGCTGTTTTGAAGATATAAACCATCATCGCTTCCAAACCATAAATTTGATTCGCGGTCTTTAAATATTGTCCAAATTTTCCGGTTGCTAATTCCGATTGTTGAATTTGTATAGTCAGAGAAATTTAGGAAATCAAATAGTTTTATACCTTCGTCGGTTCCGATCAATAAGTTTCCATAAAAATTTTCTTTTATTGACCAAATTGTATTGTTATTTGATAGTCCGGGAATGCTGTAATGCAGAACATTTTGATTTGAAATCTGCATTAATCCTTTTTCTGTACCGAGCCAAAGAGAGTTATTTTTATCTTCATAAATAGAATAGATTCTATTATTCTGCAGCAGGGGATGATCACTTACCAATTCAAAATTTTTGCCGTTATAACTTATTAATCCGTTTTGAGTACCCATTAAAATGGCGCCGGATTTTGATTCCAAAATAGAATAAACGCTTTCGTCATTTAATTCTGAATCTTCATATCTGGTAAAAGTATTATTAGAATATTTGCAAATTCCTTTATTTGTTGCAATCCAAAGGTTATTGTTTTTATCCCTCAATAATTTCCAAATCCATTCATTCGGCAGACCGTCCTGAATTTGATAATTGACAAATGTATTGCCGTCAAACCGGCTTAATCCTTTGGATGTCCCCAGCCAGATATTATTTTCAAGGTCGACGTTTATATCATAAACAACATTATTGCCCAAACCGTCAGAAGAATTAAAATTTCGGAAAGTGATTCCGTCGAAAAGACTGAATCCGCCTCCGTATGTACCTACAATTAGGAATCCATCCTTGCTTTGATCAATGCATGAAATCTGAGATAAACTTAACCCGTTCTCGACCGAAAACTTTATTAGGTTTCTTTCCTGTGCGGAAATTGTTGAAATGAAAAAGGAAAAAAAGATAAATAAAAAAAATAGACTGTTTATGATCTTCTTTGTTAATAACATCAGTAGTGTTTTTTGTTAATATATTATCGGAAAAAAGACATAGCTTATTAGTAATTAACGAAACAAATATAATAATTATTAAACTTTGTATCTTAATTTATAATTGAAAAGAAATCATAAATAAATAAACTGGACAATTTAATTAATATCATTTATGTTTGTATGTACAACCATGTAATTTAGGGAAAATTATTTTGCTGGATAAATGTTTATATTTTTCGGTTAATTCTTTATCAAGAATTATGGGTCGTTTAGCTGATGAGTCATTCGGTCCGACTGCGTTATCTCCCTCGCACGCAATTTTACTTACAACCATAAACGAAAATCCAGGAATTGGACCAAATGAGTTATCAAAAATACTTCAGATCGCTCCTTCAACTGTTACACGTTTTGTAGATGTTTTAGAGAAAAGAGGACTGATTTACAGAGAAATTGAGGGAAAATTATCAAAAATTTACAATACCGAAAAAGGAATAAATCTTCAGCCTGTAATAAAATCTTGCTGGGATAGTTTATATGAATCCTATACTGAAAAACTTGGTGAAAGATTAAGCGGCGTATTAAACGATCTTGTTAAAGAGTCATCTAAAAAATTAGAATAGAAATTAGCACTCTATTATAATTGCTTGTACATGCAACAATAAATTAATTTGTTTTTAGGCAAAAATAAGCATCAAAAATTTTAATTCTTATAAATTGAGATATATATTGAACGTATTTTACAGAACAATTAACCAGAACTAATTTTTAGAATTATGTGTTTTAATTATCAAAATAGATTTTATGAAATATTTTTCGCGCTACCCCGTCATAATTATTAAATTCAATTTCACATTTATTTCTAAAAATTAGGTAAAAGATTATATGCCGCCAATTATTTTTATTGTACTTGTAGTATTTATAATGAGCTGTATTTATGGATATGTCGGCTGGCGTATGATTGTCCCGGCTAATTTACCTGTAAGTACTTCTTGGTTATTATGGATTATAATTATTTCTCTTTTTTTAATCTTGGTATTAGAATTTATACTAAGAGGCAATAAAATTGAAAACACCTTCAGCGAAATAATAGCTTGGATTGGTTATACCGGCTTCGGACTAATAACACTATTATTCGCGTTTGTTTTAATAAAAGATTTGATTTGGCTTGCCGGGTTAGTTTCTCACAAAATCTATTTATTCGCTAACTCATTTTTCTCAAAACAAGAATCCACAGCGGTTATCGACTCATCAAAAAGAGAATTTTTAATTAATTCATTAAACCTTGGAATTCTTGCCGCTTCAGCCGGCTTAACCGGATGGGGAATATTTAATGTAATGAGTAAACCGAAAATTGAAAGAATTACAATTCCAATTGAAAATCTTCCCGATGACCTGAACGGATTAACTATAGCACAATTCAGCGACATGCATGTTGGACCGACAATTCAGAAATCCTTTGTTGAAACAGTGGTTAAAATGGTTAATGAACTAAACGCCGATATTATTGCTTTTACAGGGGATCTGGTAGACGGTTCTGTTCAAGGGCTTCGTGAACATGTTGAACCGCTTAAAAAGTTAAAAAGCAAATATGGAAAATATTTTATAACCGGAAATCATGAATACTATTCGGGCGCGATTGAATGGGTTGAAGAAGCGGAAAGATTGGAGTTTACTACTCTATTAAATGAAAACAAAAGCATTCAAATAGGAAACAGTAAATTAATGATGGCAGGAGTAACCGATTGGAGCGGCGGACAGTTTTACAAATCTCATAAATCGGATCCGTATAAAGCGGCAGAAGCGGCGTATAAACCCGATTTAAAGATTCTGCTCGCCCATCAGCCTAAAAATATTAATGACGCTTCTAAAGCAGGATTTCAAATTCAGCTTTCCGGACATACGCACGGTGGACAGTATTTTCCATACACATTTATGGTACAGCTTGATCAGCCTTATATAAAAGGACTGCACAAACATAATGATACATGGTTATATGTAAACAAGGGAACGGGATACTGGGGACCGCCCCTAAGAATCGGCGTGCCTTCAGAAATTACATTAATTACAATTTCTAAAGCATAAATACAATCAAAAGATTAAGGTTCGTTAATTATTTTGCCGTTTCATTGTAAGCATTAACAAAGCGGATATCAAACCAAAGATCAAAACTCCAATCCATAATACAAACGAGCCGTAATTACCGTATATAAATGTTCCAAACCACGGACCTACTGTAAATGAAATAGCGAAAGTCATTTGATAAAAACCCATATACGCGCCCCGTTTTTTTTGAGGTGATGATTCGGCTGCAAAAGCGGCGGCAGCGGGAAATAAAATCATTTCCCCGAATGTCCAAATAATTATTGTAATTACAAGAACCGTAATGTTTTCGGTAAATGCCATTGCACCGAAACCTACGGCAGTTAAAGCAGCGCCCCAGAACATCGATTTCCAATTTGGCCAGTGTTTCATAGCATTGTTTAGAGGCAGTTCAATTACAATAATTAATATTGTATTAATTGCGGTCACAATTCCGAATGTAGCGGTAGTATAACCTAAATCGTTAACAATAAATAATGGCATAGCGCCGATATGCTGCATATAAATAATACTGGATGGAATTAGCGCAAGAAGAAAAAGCAAATATCCCTTATCCGGTAAAAAGCCAAATCTTTTCAACAGAGGGAAAGATTCATGTTTCGGGAGTTCTTCTTCCTGAACACTTAGTTTAATGGGGGATAAAATTAAATATAATCCTGCCAGAATTGAGGTTATTCCGTCAAAATAAAAAAGAAGAGAAAAATTTATTGTACTTAATAGTCCGCCGATAACAGGTCCGAAACTCATCCCTAAATTAATTGCAAGTCTGTACAGAGCGAAAGACGGTTTACGCTCTTCGGGTTTGGTTTCGTTGGAAATAAACGACATTGCCGCCGGGCGGAATGATTCGCTGATTATTGCCCATATAAAACTTAAAACAAGAAAATAGTAATAATTATGAATGAGCGAATAAAAGAATAAAAATATGCCCGAACCGACTAAAGCTATTTTCATTAAATTAAGCGAACCGATCTTATCGCTAAGTTTTCCTACAAATGGAGCAGAAATTAATGCTCCTAATCCATAAGCCATTAAAACAGTACCCGCCTCCGATGCCGTAACGTGCATATCATTTGTCATGTATAATGCAAGAAACGGCAATACCATCATACCTGTTCTGTTTATCAGCGAAGCGATAGAGATAATCCAAATATTTTTCGGCAGCTTATTTAAGCCTTTCCACGGATTCATTTCTTTTTATTTTGATTATAAAATGAGGATACAATATAAAAATTGATTTTATTTAATCCGATTAAACTTTGTTTAATGACAAAAATATTTTCGGATTTCATGTCTTAAACCATTATTTCTATTGTTTCTTTGTTGAAAAACCTTTAAGTATTCCTATCAAATATTTTCGAACATGCTAAATAATAGAAAAAAAATAAAGCGGACAATTTTAATAGTTCTTTTTTTGAGCAACTTGTTCGCGTTTAACAACTCTTATAGTTTTGAGATTGACGGGGATAACGCCGGTCAAACATTGATATGCGAATCCCTCTCTGCTCAAAATGTTATAACTTCTTTAATTAAAACAAATCAATTCCAGTCTCAAAAAGTCAATTGCAGTTCATCGTTTGAGATTTCCGATAACACAGCCGTTTTAGTCAAATTTAATAACTTTATTAAAATTCGCCCTCAGCATTTCAGCTTATTAAATTTTCAATTCTTTCTTACATCTCAATTTTCTACCAGTACTTAAATAGCAAATAGTTTCTACGAAGTATTAAAAAGCTAATTAAGTTTGTTCAAAAAAATTGAGGATAAAATGAATACGTCAACTCAAAACGATAAAACAACAGATATTGCATTTTATGTTTTAATCGGGTTAATGTTAATCGGCGCTGTTGGAGCTATAGTTTTTATAGTGTCTACTTTTTTTTAAATAATATATACGGGCGGTTAAAGGCCGTCCGTATTTTTAATTTCGGGAGTTTAAATGAATACAGGCGGATGGATATTTTTTATTTCTGCATGCAGCATGATTATAGGCCTAACAATTTATTGTTTTTATAAAGTTGTAATGTTTGATAAAAAAACAGACAACTGAAAAATTTATAAAATTATTTTTTCAAATTGTTAAATTCTTCTTCTGAATCCTTGACCCAAAACCTCGTGTACATTATTAACAATAATAAACGCATCGGGATCAACAGCTTTTACTTTTTCAATTAATGTGCTAAGTTCTTTTAGTTGTACAACGGCCACAATAACTTCACGGTCAATATTTTTATAAATTCCCCGCGATTTAAGCATTGTTACACCTCGGCTTAAATCGTCCATAATTACATTTGCTATTTCTTCATATTTATCGGAAATGATGTGAGCCATTCTGGCATAATCAAACCCGTCAATAATCATGTCAATAATTCTTGCCGAAACAAACAATAAAAATAATGCGTAAAGAGTTAACGAAAGCGCGGGTTTATCTGGAGATAAATCCTTCAGGTTTATAATAAACCCTGCAAAAGCAATTACGAAAAAATCAGCGAACATAATTGCCTGCCCGGGTTTAACGCCGTATTTTTTCTGCATAATTGCCGCAACAATATCTGATCCCGCAGTCGTGCCTTTAAATTTAAAAATAATTCCTAATCCAACTCCCAATAAAACCGCACCTATAAGAATCATAAAGAAGAAATCATTTTGTGCCAAATCCTTCATTGTCTCGGAATCCTGAAGTCTTATATTCGCAAAACCCGGAATATCGCCGCGCAGAAAATCGATAAAGAAAGAGTTTAATGTAAAACCGTAAAAAGTTCTTACGCCGAATGTTTTGCCAAGTACTTTTACCCCCCATATATAAAGGGGAACATTAAGAACCCAAATCATTAAACCTACCGGCAGTGTATTTCCCGATAAGTAATGAAAAGCCATAGCTAATCCGCTGACACCGCCGGGAACAACTTTTGCGTCAACAAGAAAAATCCCAATCCCCAAAGCCATAATAAACGCGCCGAATGCGATTGCGATATAATCAATAACAGGTGATTTTTTTAGTATTTTATCAGTCATTTCCTAACCTAAGTTTTAAAAAATAAGAAACTAAAATATGTACTATCTACGAACAAAAAAAATTTTTTAGCATTTATTTTTTTAAAATATAATCAGAGATCTGGTATGATTAGAGTTTGGTTTTAAACCTGCATTCAAGGAGGTCAATTCATGATATCTATTTCTCTAATCTATTCAATTATTGCAACAATTCTAGCCGGACCGCCGCTGCCTCCTTTAATTTTTATTGGAAGGGCGATAACTTTAAATCCTTTTGCCGGAAGCTGATCTAAGTTTGCGACATTTTCAAATATCGGCGTGTTTGCTCCGCATAGCACAACATGTGATTTAAAATATTTTGACTGACCGTAATCTATGCTTGGCGTGTCAATTCCAACAGCATTAATTTTTCTTTCTTTAACTAGCCACTTTGCGCCGTCTTCACTTATACCTGGAAAATGTAGTTTTGCGACGGCTTCTTCCCCGCGTTCGTCCGTTCCCATATATTTATTTCTATCGGGCCAGTATTTTCCGAATCCGCTTTTTAATAAAACAATTGAGCCTTCGGCAATTTTACCGTTTTCTTTTTCCCATTCTTCAAAATCTTTTATGCCGATTAAATAGTCTCTATCGTTTTCACATTTTGCGGAAACGTCAATTACAACCGCGCTGCCTATTAATTTCTCAAGCGGAATTTCATCCGAAGAATATTTTCCTTCGTAAAAATGAATCGGCGCGTCAAGGTGAGTTCCGCCGTGCTCGGACGTAGAAAATTCGTTTGAAGAATAATAATAACCTTTTTCGGTTACCCCATGGAATCCTTCATTCAATTTAAATCCCTCCGCGGTTGGCCAAAAAATGGTGTTCTCATCAAAAGAATATGTTAAATCGATTATCTTATTCTTGCTTTGTGCTTGTGCAAATAATGCAAAAACAAAAATTATAAATAAAATATGCAAAAATTTCATTTTAGCTCCTTTTTGGTTTTGAAAACGGGGACAAATAAAAATATAAAAAAAATCAATGGACTTCTTGTCTTTTTAGTAATTATGCGATATTTTCTGCGGGGATTATTAATAATGGAGGAAGATTGATGAAAAAATTTCTCAAATTTTTTCTGTACGGGGGAGCAGCATTAATTTTAGTCATAATCATTTTTATTATATATTTTAATTCATCCTACCCAAAAGTAGAGCCGCCCAAAGATGTAAAAGTAGAAATAACTCCGGAAAGGCTAGCGCGGGGAGAATATCTCGCAAATCATGTTACGGTTTGTATGGATTGTCATTCCGAAAGAGACTGGACAAAATTCGCCGGACCGATAGTACCCGGCTCACTTGGCAAAGGCGGTGAAATATTTAGTGAAGATTTGGGTGGAGTACCCGGAACGCTTTACGCGAAAAATATTACTCCCGCCGGAATTGGGCAATGGACCGACGGCGAATTAATGAGATTAATTACAAACGGAGTAACAAAAGATAATAAAGCAATCTTCCCTTTAATGCCATATCTCTCTTATAATAATTTAACTCAGGAAGATTTATACTCTATTGTTGCGTACATTAGATCACTTCAACCGATTGAAAACGCTGTGGACGAAAGCAGTTTAAATTTCCCACTAAATTTTATAGTAAAAACAATCCCGCCGGAAAAGTATATTCCGGCAGATGAAGTTAACAAAACTGATAAGGTGAAATACGGGGAGTATTTAGTAAATATTGCGGGCTGCGCCGATTGCCATACACCGCAGGATAAAGGAGAGCCCCTGCCCGGAATGTATTGCGCCGGAGGTTTCGAATTTAAAATGCCGTCTGGTACTGTCCGCTCAATGAATATTACCCCTGATATAGAAACGGGAATCGGCGTTTGGTCGCGCGATGATTTTATTGCCCGTTTTAAGAATTTTGATCCGGACAGTTCCGAATATATTCCGGTTGCAAAGGATGAATTTAATACTCCGATGCCTTGGACAATGTACGCGGGAATGTCTGAAGAAGACCTTGAAGCGATTTTCACTTATTTAAAAACATTAAAACCTGTTAATCATATGGTGGAAAGATTTACCGAGGCAGGAGCTGAGTTCAGGAATTAAACTTAGTCGGGATTTGATATTATTGCCCTGAACGTTTATCAAATCCCGACTTTTAAAATTATTTTTTATTCATTTCCGCAATATCTTTTCTTAAAGTTTCAGCCATTTCATAACCAGCGTCATCGACAGTGGCGCCGATTATTCTGTTTAACTCATCCGCTTTTAAGGAAGTAAGCTGAAGTAAATTGATAGCGTCTTCTTCAATTTTAGTTGTAGACTGAGTATTATAATTTGATTTCACCGGTTTTGTAATTGTTTCGGTATTATCCCATACAATTCCGCCGGAAGCACGGTCAATAATTGTTCCTGTTGCGCTGACTAAAACATTAATCTGATTTTTGCTTATTCTAAGTTCGCAAGTTTCCAAAACAATGTTGCAAATAAAATCGGGTTTATCCGAAATTGATTCCGCTTCAGTTATATCAAGATAATTTTGCAGGGCGTCTTTCATACCAGAGGTTACATACCCAACCATATCTTGCGTGTTTATATCTTTTTGTAATTTTGACTTTGCATCTTCTGAAATAATATCAGCGCCGATTGAAGCAACTGCTTCCAGTATGCTAACGACTGTGGATTTTTTTCCCTCATCTTTTGAATCTTCTTGACTAACGGTTGTTATTTGAACAATCTGCGCAAGAGGACCGACTTTCTGATTATATAACATATTCTTTCCTCTTACTTCATACTTAGCCAGTTCGTTGGTATGAGCGCAAGATGAAAGAATTATTGCCGTCAGCAGCAGAACAAAATATTTAAATTTATTCATATAGAAGTTCCTTTAGTTATTAATCGTTTTTAAATAATGAAACATTTTGATAAGTAAATTCATTATTACCGTCATTTACTGTCACGGTTCCCGTAAAGTTCACATTTTTTGTATTCCAATTACCGTTATATGTAAAACTGCTTCCCGCGGAAGAATTAGCGGCTGTTACAGTTATACTGGGATCATTATAAGTGCCTGAAATATTATCCTGTATTGTGACTGTAAAAGTAGCGCCCCCGCTGCTTTCTGAATGGATGATAGTTCCCGTGCCCGTTATGTTGTTTCCGGTAAATGTTAAATTCAGATTAACCTCTAAGGAATAAGGAGATGACCCTCCTGCAACGGATTGAAAAATTTCCCACTCTCCGTTTAACGGAGATTGGGTCTCTGTCGGGTTATCGTCACCGCTGCATGAAATTAATAATAAAGAAAATAGTATTATGAAAAGGTAATTTATTTTTATCATTTTTACTCCGCTTAATTTATTAATTATTTTCGGTGTATTATTTTATAAGTATCAACTTCATTGTTAAAAAAAATTTCTAAGTGATTAAAATAAAAAAATATCTTATGCAGGACAAATCAGAAGTAATAAAATCTATTTTGTGATTTTTTTGGTTCCATATGTTTTATCTAAAATTACTATTACAATATTGGCACTTTCCAAGTGAGATAAAAACGTAAGTGCAGATAAACTTGAAACTGCAGCTACCTTATCTCTGTTTACATTAGTTGAATTATGGTTAGCTTACAGACCGTTGCCGTAATATTTTACTAATAACTCGAAATTATTTTTTTGATAGTCCTTCATAAGTTCCGGCACTAATTACTTATTTAGTTTTTTACGAAGATAGGAATTAAACAAAGACGGTTTTTTTTATTAATGGGTATTTAGAAGACGGTCATTTTATAATAAAAAGGGACTTGATAAATTAGTCCCTTTTAGAATTTTTGAAAGTTTATATAGATAAACTTTACTTCATAAAAACAATTAAACAATAGCAAGCATTCTTTCAATCGGCAGCCTCGCGCGTTCGGCGATTTCTTCGGGGACTTTCACTTCAAACTCATCATTCAATAATGAGTTATAAAGCTTTTCGATTGTTATCATTTTCATGTATTCGCAGATTGAGTTTTCGTTAGCGGGATAAAATTCTTTTTCCGGCGCAAGTTTTTTCATTCTGTGCAATATACCTGTTTCGGTAGCGACAACAAATTCATTCTTAGGCGAAGTTTCAACATGATGTATCATTCCTTCAGTTGAAAAAATATGAATGTCTTTGCAGTTATCGTACATTGTTGATTTCAACATACATGAAGATGAACATCCGCATTCGGGATGAATTAAATAATCCGCGCTTGGATGCGCCTCTCTCGCGGCGTCAAAATTAATATCTCCTATTTTTTCATGTACGTGACAGGCGCCGTCCCATATCTCCATATTTCTTCCGGTTACCGCGCGCACATACTGCCCTAAAAATTTATCGGGAAGGAATAATATTTTTTTATCAGCCGGAATTGAGTTTACAACTTTTACAGCGTTAGAAGAAGTAATGCAGTAATCCGTTTCAGCTTTTATTTCCGCGGTTGTATTAACATAAGAAACAACAACTGCCTCGGGGTTTTCGGCTTTCCATTCGCGCAGCTGTTCGGCGTTTATACTTGCCGCAAGAGAGCATCCGGCTTCAAGATCAGGAATTAATACTTTTTTATTAGGAGAAATAATTGAAGCGGTTTCGGCCATAAAATGAACGCCGCAGAAAATTATTATATCCGCGTTTGTTCTGCCTGCTTCCTGCGATAAACCCAAGGAATCACCAACAAAATCAGCAATATCCTGAACTTCAGGTATTTGATAATTATGAGCCAGTATTACCGCGTTTTTTTCTTTTTTTAATCTTTTAATTTCATTTATCATTTTTTAATCATTCCTTTCAAAATAAATTACTTGTTTAGCTATAAACAAGCTCTTATATAAATATGTTTCATTTTGTAAAATAAGAAACCTCCGAAGTTTTAAAAACCTCAGAGGTTTTATGTTTTCACAACTTTTGAAATAATCCAAAAAATTATTTTTTAAATTACCGCAAATATTGCCCAATATCCAACGCTTTTACTGAGTGTGTTAACGCACCGACAGAAATAAAATCGACGCCTGTTTCAGCTACGGCTTTTACATTTTTAATCGAAATATTCCCTGAAGCTTCAACTTCGGCTTTTCCGTTAATTAATTTTACCGCTTCATTCATTAATTCAACAGACATATTATCAAGCATAATAATATCAGCTTCGGCCTCAATGGCTTCGTTAACTTCTTTTATGTTTGATGTTTCGACCTCTATTTTAATTCCCGGTTTAATTTTAGCTTTCGCGAGCTCAACAGCTCTGTAAATTCCTCCCGCGGCTTTTATATGATTATCTTTTATCATAACCATATCATATAAACCCATCCTGTGATTTGTGCCGCCGCCGGTTTTAACGGCGTATTTATCCAGAATTCTTAAACCCGGCGCAGTTTTCCGGGTATCAAGTATTTTAGCTTTTGTACCTTTTATTTCGTTAACGAAAATAAATGTTTTTGTTGCAATGCCCGACATTCTCTGAAGCAAATTAAGAGCTGTTCTTTCACCGCTTAATAAAGCGCGGAGAGTTCCGTGAAGTTCAGCGATTACCGTTCCTTCTTTTACTCTTGAACCTTCGTCAACTTTTTGTATTCCTGAAAATTTAGGATCCAGTTTTCTGAAAACATGAAATGCTATCGGGAGTCCTGCAATAATACCGGACTCTTTTACTTTTAAATAACCTAATCTAACCTCGTTTTCATCAATTAAAAAATTTGTTGAAATATCTCCGGTGCCGATATCTTCGAGAAGAGCATTTTCAATAATTTTGTCGGCCGCAACAATGTCTAAGTTCATTTTTATCCGGTTAATTTTATTGTATTAATTATGTATTGTTAATTTAATTACTTAAAAACCAAGACGTTCCTTAATTTCTTTCGGTACCGCGTTTTTATGAACCATAAATGCTATAGTTTTAAGTCTTACATATGACTCCGACATATACCAGTAACCGTCATATTTCATATCTTTGTTTCCGCTTTTGGTTCCCCATGAATTTTTTGTATAATAAAATTTTGTGCCGTTCTGGTTTTCGGCAAGTCCGACTATATGCATTAAATGATCATCGGTTACGTCAAAGTTGTCAAATGATTCCTGTCTGATTTCCTGAGTAATTATTTTTTCTTTTTCAGGTTCTTCAATATCGTCGATATCGATATTTTCGTTTTCGGGAATTACCGCGTATCCCTGCTTTCTGTAAAAATTATCTTTTCCCGAATCCCCGTCCCATTCAATTGAATAACCGTTTTGAAGCGCATTATTCATAATACTTATTAAGTCGTCGAGCGGTACATTATAATATAAATCAAAGCTCCAGTTATCCGGAACTTCGAGCATTACTTTTTCATTAAAGGGATAATTTGTATAAGATGTAAATTCAATGTAATCGTCAGGATTAAAACCGGAAGCCTCTACAAAACTTTTTGGCGTATATTTTTTACCGTTGTATTCGAACTCGCAGGGAACCTTGCCTAGATAAACATCAAGCACTGAGTTTATAGCCTCATCCCAGACCTTTGTAGTTTTTGGTTTTGCAGTTTTAATTACCGAATTAAGCATTGCTTCAAGTACGGCGTCAAGTTCGGAATGATCATGATTATCGGCGCCGTAATTTATCCCGGGATAAATACTTTCAGGCACCATCCCGAAATTTTTTATTACGTTGATTACATCGTGTGCCTGTCCGCCCGGACCAAAATTAAAATTCCCTTGATAACGCATATATCTTTCTGCTTTTTGCGGATAGCTCATTCTAACAAAAAACATTTCCGAGATATCATGATTCCCGAAACCGAGTCTTATTAATTCAGATTCCAGAAATGATGAAGCCGAAAATGACCAGCAGGTTCCTGTTCTGTTTTGATTTTTTACCGGCGTATTTTCAACGGAATACAGCATTGAAAATTTATGAACGTTTTTATTTTCCTGCGCGAAATTGTTTATTGTTAATAAGCACATCATAATAATGATGCTATAATTAATTTGCCTTTTCAATTTTCCCCTCCGTTCTATCTTTATTTAATTCATTATTATTGTCTGTTTTTAATTTATGATTTAAGTTTGCGATTTTATTTACAATAGCTTTTGACAATTCGGTAACCTTATAAATTTTATTAAAATTAATTTTTTCGATTGTATCTGTAGGTTTGTGATAATCTTCATTCATTTCATCAAAAAAGAAAACGACCGGAATTCCTTTATCTGCATAATGTTTATGGTCGCTTCGGTTGTATATATTCTGCGGATCGTTAGGTTGATCGAACTTATAATCAAGAACAAAATTAACAGTTTGCGAATTTATTTCTTCTATTAAACTTAATAACTCGGAGCTAATTCTTCCCGACCCGACGCTGAAAATTGTATCAATACTCTCCCTTCCTATCATATCTAGATTAATATTTACAACCGCGTTTTTAATGAGATTATCGGAATGTTCTGTTAAATACTTTGCGCCTAATAATCCTTTTTCTTCCCCGGTATGAAACGCGAAAACAATCGATCTCTTATTCGTTTTTTCAATTGCTAATAATCTGGCGAGTTCCAATACCGAGACCGTACCCGATCCGTTATCATCAGCTCCGTTAAATACATTTCCGTTGTAAGCTCCGAGATGATCATAGTGCGCGCCGATTGTTACAAATTCTTGTTTTAAAATATCGTCGGTTCCTTCTAAAATCCCGACAACATTCCGCGCCGGTTTTATTTCTTTAATAAAATCATAACTTAAATAAATTTCTTTATCTAATTCGAAACAAGCTTTAATTCCATCCACTTTGAAAACACTGTCGATTTTATCATAAGTTAATAATTCATTAATGAATATTTTTTCCGCGCCTTTATTTGAAACAATAATAGAGGGAATATTTTTTTTATTTGGCGATTCAAATTCATTTTCAAGTTTGAATGTAGGACTTGTCATATAAAATTTAATCATAGGCCATTTAAGGGCGGTTTCTGTTCCTAATAAATGAATAATTGCCGCCGCGCCTTTTTGAGACGCTATATTTTCTTTCAGTTTTTTTAAAGCCATTAAACCAAAATGATTTTGGCTTTCCAACGGGGTTCCCGGAAGCACAACAACAATTTTTCCGCTGACGTCAATATTTTTATAACTGCTGTAATTATCTCTATCCGATTCAACCCCGAAACCCGCGAATACAACCTTATACTTTTTATTTGAGTAAAGTTCGTGGGGCATTGGCGATTTGCTAAGTAAGAATTCATCGTTAAATTTTAATTCTTCGTTATTGTCTTTGCCGTTTTCTATTTTTAGTACCGTATTGTTTTTGTCGTTAGTAATAACCATCAAATTAAAATTCTGATAAAAGCTGCCGTTATCGCCGAAAGGTTTAATACCGTATTTTTTTAATTCCTGGGCAATAAATAAAGAAGCGATTTTCTCTCCGCGTGTTGTTACTTCTCTCCCTTCAAGTTCATCTGAGGCAAGAAATTCTAAATTAGATTGCAAATATTGAATTGATATTTCTCTATTCTGGGCTAAGCCGTTTGAAACACAAAATATCAAAATGAAAAAAATTTGAATAAATCTTTTCTTCATTATCCCCCCTATGTTAATTTATATATGACAATAATTTGGGCTATAATGTATTTATACCATTTAGTCTATACAATTTATGAATAATAGATTTTATTTAGCAATAAATAATTGACCATATTTTATTACGTTTAAATTATATTTTGCTTTTTATCGGAACAAAAAATAATTTCATTATTAAATGCCTTCCAAACTTTGGAGTTTACGAATTATGAATAGAATTAAGTTGGTAATTTTAATCCTTATTGTATCCTTTCAGCTGCCCGCCCAAGATAAAAAACCCGTAACCTTTGTTGATTTAATGCAGTTTAAACAAATTAAAAATCCTATTATCTCGTATAGCGGAAATTGGATTGCTTATAACGCAAATCCGGATAGAGGAAATGAAGAAGCGGTAATTATATCCGCCGAAGAAAAAATTGAATACAGATTTGAAAAGGGAATTAATCCTGTTTTTTCAAATAATGAAAAATGGGCGGGTATTTCTTTAGTACCCGATTTTATTAAAAGGGAAAAAGAAAAGAAGAAAAATAATATTAAGAATGATCTTATTCTAGTTAATCTCGAATTGGGAGTTCTTGATACTTTGCGGCAGATTAAAAATTATTCCTTTTCCGAAAACTCAAATTGGATTGCCGTTCATTATATAAAAGAAGAAAACGATTCGGTTAAAAGTAAAAAGGATAAAGAAGAATCGCATAAGGATAAAAGCATCGGCTCAAATTTACTTCTTATAAATCTCAACAATAATTATAGACAAATATTTAATTGGGTTTCAGAATTCGCGTTCGACTCTCTTTCAAATTATCTGGCGTATTATTCCGCAGATACATCCGGTCACAACGGACTTTATATAAAGGATTTAAATAATGCTCAAAAACAAATTATAACAGCCGATACTTTAACAAACGGATATTATACTCATTTAACATGGCATAAGGAAAAGGGACTTGCATTCCTAAAATCGGCATTTGATGAAAAAGGAAATTCGGGAAACGCCGAACTTTATTTATGGAATAATATAAATTTATTACTTGCTTCCGAGAGAAGCGGCGGTGAAAATTGGATAATCCCCGCAAAAAATAATCTTCATTGGTCAAAAGACGGCGAAAGACTATTTTTCGGATATAAACTAAAGAATAACAATAATCCTATTGACGATGAAAACGATACTACCGAGAATATTTACGATGTTGAAAAGCTGCTGTCAAAAAAAGAAATGGATGTTTGGCATTGGAAGGATCCAAAAATTAAAACAAATGAAAAAGAAGATTGGAAAAACAAGAAAGATCAAGTATTCCCCGCAGTTGTTCACATCAATGTTAATAAAATCGTAAAACTTGCAAATCCGGATTTGCCTTTTATTCAATACTCCAATAATCCAAAATTTGTGTTCGGCTATTCCGATGTTCCTTATTTAATAGAATCTACCTGGGATGATGAGAAATTTGATAATTATATAATAGATTTAAATACAGGAGAACACACATTAGTTGCCTCCAAGGTTAGAAATAACGGCAGTCTTTCTCCAAATGGAAAATTTCTTGTTTATTATCAAATGAAAAACTGGTTTTTATATAATACTCGGAATAAAACAGTTATTAATTTAACTCAAAATTTTGCCGTGCCTTTTTACAACGAAGATCACGACTACCCCATTGAGGTTCCCGGATATGATATTGCCGGCTGGATTGAAAATGACGAAGCCGTATTAATTTATGATAAATACGACATCTGGAAATTTGATACAAACAGCGGTCAAGCTACAAATCTTACCAATAATTTCGGAAGAACAAATAAAATTCAATTAAGAGTTATTCAAACCGATAAAGACAAAGAGTCTTTCGGAAAAGATGAAAAACTATTAATCTCAGCCTATCACGACCTGGAAAAATTTACCGCTATCTATTCGGCGTCAGTTAATAAACCCGGGACAGAAAAATTAATCGACGGCGGGAAAAAATATAAATTTCTTTCGAAAGCAGAGAACAAAGAAGTTTATTTATATACTCGCGAAAGTTATCAGGAATATCCCGATTTATGGATTTGCGGTCCGGCTTTTAATAACGGGAAAAAGTTAACCGACCTGGGCTCACAGTTTAACGATTATAAATGGGGAAAGCCTGAACTTGTTGAATGGAGCAGCATTGACGGTATTAAACTGCAGGGAATATTAATTAAACCCGATAATTTTGATCCGGAAAAGAAATACCCAGTATTTGTTTATTATTACAGATTTTTTACTCCAAATATGTATAACTTTCCTGAAATTGTAATTAATCACCGCCCGAAATTTCCTGTTCTTATAAGTGAAAACTATTGTGTCTTTTTGCCCGATATAAGGTTTGAAATAGGCCGGCCCGGATATTCAGCTACAAAATGTTTAGTGCCGGGAGTTCAAAAATTAATTGATATGGGAGTTGCCAATCCTAACGCAATTGCTCTTCACGGACATTCATGGAGCGGATATCAAACGGCATTTGTTATAACTCAAACAAATATATTTAAATGCGCTATTGCCGGAGCTCCCGTTTCAAACATGACAAGCGCATACAGCGGAATAAGATGGGGATCAGGCAAAGCTAGACAATTTCAATACGAAAAAGCTCAAAGCAGAATTGGCGGAAGTCTTTGGGAATACCCCGAAAGATATTATGAAAATTCTCCGGTGTTTTTTGCCGATAAAATAAATACGCCGTTATTAATTATGCACGGCGATATTGACGAAGCTGTGCCTTGGTATCAAAGTATTGAATTATATTTAGCAATGCGCAGATTAGAAAAGGACTGCGTGTTCCTTCAATATAGAGGTGAACCGCATCATTTAACTAAATATCCGAATAAACTTGATTACTCAATTAAAATGAAAGAGTATTTGGATTATCATTTAAAAGGAAAAGAGCCGCCTTTATGGATAACTAAAGGCGAAGCCTACATTGGAAATTAAAATTAATTTTTAGGTAAACTTATGAAGAATATTTTATTAAGATTTCTTAACATTTTAACTGTACCTGTGTTGTTAATTACACTTTCTTGTTCAACAAATCAAAACAAAAACTCCGAGTTCGGTTTGGTAATTCACGGCGGCGCGGGAAATATTATTAAAGGAAGTCTAACACCCGAACAGGAAAAAGAATATGAAACCAAACTGCAGGAAGCTCTTGAAACCGGATACAAAATATTAATTGCCGGGGGAAGCAGCATTGATGCCGTTGAAAAAGTTATTAATATACTTGAAGATTCGCCGCTGTTTAACGCTGGTAAAGGAGCGGTGTTTACCGCAAACGGAATAAATGAATTGGACGCTTCAATAATGGACGGAAGAACTTTAAATGCCGGCGCGGCAGCAAGATTAACCCATGTGAAAAATCCTATTTCTCTTGTTAGAAAAATAATGGATATATCTGAACATGTTATGCTTGTAGGCGAAGGCGCTGAAATTTTCGCAGAACAAAACGAAATTAAACTTGTTGATTCATCTTACTTCTTTACGGAAAAAAGATGGAACGATTTACAGAAAGTTCAAACTGAAGAAAGTGCAAAAAATAAAGATCAAGCAAATTTCAATTCGTACAATCCAGATTATAAATTTGGAACCGTCGGCTGTACCGCGTTGGATAAAAACGGAAATCTTGCCGCCGGTACTTCAACGGGAGGAATGACAAATAAAAAATTCGGTCGAGTTGGCGATTCCCCGATTATTGGCGCAGGCACGTATGCTAATAATAATTCTTGCGCCGTTTCGGCAACCGGGCACGGTGAGTTTTTTATTAGGGGAACAATTGCTCATGATATATCGGCATTAATTGAATATAAAGGAATGAGCTTAAATGATGCCGCTGATGAAGTAATCAACAAGAAGCTTTCAAGTATGGGAGGAACAGGAGGTATAATTGCGATTGATAAAAAAGGAAATATTGCGATGCCTTTTAATACTGCCGGAATGTTCCGCGCTTTTGTTTTAGATGACGGCAAATTTGTAGTAAAAATTTATAAAGAATAATCTTGATCTCGATCTGCGTGTGAGGATAATGATAAACATAAAGATTACGATAGAGATTATGATAAAGATTGAAATAAAGATTTCCTAACTAATAAAAGGAGGGTGTATGGAGTATGTTGAAATAAACTATTTGGCTGTTCTTGTTTGCGCTTTTATCCCAATGCTTATAGGAGCCATGTGGTACGGACCGCTTTTCGGAAAAGCGTGGATGGCTGCTGTTGGCAAAACCGAAGAGGAAATTAGAAAAGATTTTAATCCCGCTAAAACATACGGACTTACTGTAATCGCGAATTTTGTTGTGGCTTATACCTTGGCAAGAATTATGGGTTACGCGGGAGCCGCAACAATTGTTGACGCATTAATGATTGCACTTTTATGCTGGCTGGGATTTACCGCAGGTACTTTTTATATAAATAATTTATTCGAAGCCAAACCTAATAAACTGCTTGTTATAAACATATTCTATCATCTGACTGTTCTATTGGCTTATTCGGTAATATTAAGTATTTGGAAATAAATTGGACGGCGCGGACTGCATGTCCGCGCTTTTATAATCCTTAATCATAAAACTTGTTCATCCTTGCAAGACGGAAATTAAAAAACAGTATTGGAAATTTAATTAGTAATATTGAATAATGAATCCATAAGTCGGTAAACTTTTCTTCAAAACCCGGCATATGACTGTTTCTTTTTTTAAGCCAGTTTTGATACGGATAACAATGTGTGGGTTCGTCTCTTTCAATTATTTTAAAAATTTTGAATAATGAATTATTTTTTCTTATCAGAACATTTTTAAGAAGTTTGTCAACCTGTTTCATTCCTCTGAATTCGGTCATCATAATTAAACGGCATAGCTTAAAAAACTGCTTATCATTATTAATAATTTCTTCTCTGTCAAGATCCTCAATAGGTTTTTTAAAAACCAGTTTTATGAACAAATCGATGTATCCGTATGTCGCGTCGACAAAGAAAGGAGTTTTACCCGCTTTTTCAAAATAATCCCGGAACATGCGGTAATGTTTTCTTTCATCGTTGGTATGTTTTTCAACTGTGGCTATAAATTCTTTTTCATCCGGGTATTTCACTTTAATAGCGGATAATAATTTATCAAGCTCAGTATAGCCTGTATACTCATTGTATATGTAAATAGATACCAATACATCGTAGAAACGGTTTAAAGCTTTATTCATTTAATAAACTATTCAAAAATGTTTGTAAAATATAATTAGCAGGCAAATCCAGCTACATGTGGAATATACAATTATATCTTTTCACAGTGAAATTATGTTTAGAACTAATTGGTAATACATTTATTCAAGTAAATAGATAATGTAAATAACTATTTCAGAATATAATTTATCTTAAACATGCTGGTCAATTAAAATTTGATTCCCGTCGGGGTCATTAATGATGAAACTGCCGGGTCCCGAGCTATTTTCATTGATTTCATTTTCTATTTTAATTCCCTTTTCTATAAGTAATTTTTGGATTTCTCTTACATCAGTAAAAGTATTAATTGTATTTGCGTTTTCATCCCAACCTGGATTGAAAGTCAATATATTCTTATCAAACATTCCCTGAAAAAGTCCAATATTGCAATTAGGGCTTTTCATAATAAGCCATCCCTGGCTTTCTTCGCCATGAAATACACCAAAGCCGAGAGCTTCGTAAAATTCCTTTGATTTTTTTATGTCTTTTACCGCGAGGCTAACTGAAAATCCGCCAAGTTCCATAATATTCTCCTTCTATATATATTAGTATTGTTAGTATTGATTAAGTGGTTTAATAGGGATACAAATGTCTAAATCAAAATGATTCCAGTTGCAAACATTGTTCTTATCCAGGAAAATTTCCAATCCGTGCTGATGCTCCGGCTCATATCGGCTATTTATTAGCCAATCATTGAATAGATAATTTGTAGCTGTTGCCACAATATTTATATTTCCGGATACGCGTGTAACTGCGTACTTGCATTTAGGCATAGTCATAGCAGACATATTAAGTTCAGTATTCATTTTAACTGAACTTGGAATTGTAAGGCAGACTTCATAACGATACTTATCCTTCGGAGTAACCATTGGATCGTCAAGGGACATTCCAAAAATTGTTCCGGCATCAAACAAATCCATTTCCTTTGCCCATTTAACCATCTGCTCAAATGCATTAAGCACTCTATTTTCCTGATAACCTCCAATCACCCTGATTAAAGCTACATGCCTTTGAGGGTATTCCTTTATTTGAACCGGAAAATTTTCTTTTAATTGTTCGCTAGTCATTGGAATAATATATTCATCTATTGGAAAAAGTTCTTTGCATATCTTGCTATTTTCAATAACTCCGGTTTTTTTATAATTATTAGGAGTTGTACCGAAATACAGTTTAAATGATCTTGAGAATGTAGCTGAGGAGGAAAATCCGCATTCAAACGCAATGTGTGTCGTTGAGTTACTTGAAAATTTAAGGAGACGCGCAGCTTTTTCGAGTCGAAGGCGGTTGGTAAAAAAATTGACTGTCTCTCCGGTTATCGCAGTAAAGATCCTATGGAAATAAAAAGAAGAGAAACCTGAAATCTTGGCGAGCTTATCTAATGAAGTGGATTCACTTAAATTATTTTGAACGTAATCTGTTACTTTGTTAATTCGTTCAATGTATATTGTCTTTGAATATTTCAATCAAACTGCCTTTAGTAAATAGTTTAATTTTATCGGACTAGTAACAAAAAAAAACATATGATTAAAATATAAATAATGCAGCTTGTATTGTAACTAACACAGCGGATTATTGTATGATTAGCAGTTTAAGTATTATTGATTATATTAAACAAAATCAGCAAGCGAACTATAATCCGGATCAAACAAACGTTTATAATTTCTCATTGCGAAAGAATCTGTCATACCCGAAACATAATCACAAATCAACCTGGCTTTTTTAAACTTATCATCTTCATTAATTATAAGTTTATGGTTAAAGTCTGGAAGAAGTTTTGTTTTACCTTTTGCGTCTATATAATTTTCACAAAGCAGGTTAAATATTTTTGTGAGCATAAAATTCCCTTTGTATTCCATTTGATGAAGCTGTGATGAACGGAACACAAGTTCAACTGAAATATCTTTAAACAATTTCACTTTTTCCGAAACTGATTCATCAATAACAAGATTATACTTATAACGGTTTGTAAATTCATTCATGAAATTTTCATGATTCTCAATTTTACAGGCACGTATAAATTCGCCTATCTGCGCGCCGAATTTGGGTTTAAATTTATCCTTTCTAATCCAATCAATCATTTCTTCAACATATTTATTCTGCGCCGGGTTTAAACGTTCTTCATTATTGTCCTTCCATTTGCCGAGTTTCGCGATAGTAATAAATCCGCCGGAAATGCTGTCCATTAAATCATTTACAGAATAGGCGGTATCGTCTGCCCAATCCATAATCTGACATTCAATGCTTCTAAACTTATTTAACTCTATTGGCGAATCAAATTCATTTTTAATTTCTTTATCATTAAAAACGAATTTTAAATCCTCATTTTGAAAATTATATAGAAAATGATTTTCGGGATTTTCCAAATCTTCATACAAAGCTTTATATTTCAGAACCCCGTCAATTAAGGACCGGGTTGGATTCATTCCCCTATGGTGATCGTCTTCCCTATAAAAAATATCCAACATTAATCTTAATGTCTGCGCGTTACCTTCAAAGCCGCCGAAGTCTGTCATAAGTTTGTGGATTGTCCTTTCGCCTGCATGCCCGAACGGCGGATGACCCAAATCATGCGCAAGACAAATAGACTCAACCAAATCGGGATCAATAAAATACTCATCGTTAAAAATTGAATTGTATTGATGCGCGATATAGTTGCATATTGATCGTCCAATCTGCGCAACTTCAATGGAATGAGTTAAACGTGTTCTGTAAAAGTCATATTCACCGGGCAGAAAGACTTGAGTTTTTCCCTGCAGTCTTCTAAACTCGGATGAATGGATAATCCTGTCACGGTCAATTTGAAAAGGTGAGCGGTAATCATTTCCGCCGCGAGTACTTTCTTTTTTTCTCTGTAAATCAAATTCGTTGTAGAAATTATTTTTCATTATTTTATCAAATCTATTTAATAATATGCTAATATAAATAATTTTAATAGATTTTTACGAAGGATAATTTTATCGCACAGACGATAGTTTTAATGAACATCTAAATGTATTTTTTATTAATAGAATTCGAGAATTCATGAAACCAAAAGAACTTATAAATAAATGGGTGGAGATATTTAATAAAGGGAACGCCGATGAATTAGCGGAACTTTATTGGGATGATGCTATAAACCATCAAGTGGCAAATGACCCTGTTATAGGGAAAGAATCTATTAGAGAAATGTTCCGCCGGGAATTTGCACAGGCCGATATGGTTTGTATTATAGAAAATATTTTTGAAGACGGGCAATGGGCTATATTAGAATGGAAAGATCCTTTAGGACTAAGAGGATGCGGCTTTTTTCATATTGTAAACGGAAAAATAATAACGCAAAGAGGTTACTGGGATAAACTTTCTTTTTTAAGAATGCATAAATTACCAATACCAAATGAATAAAAAATCTTATTAGAGTAATATGCAATAGAGTTATAAGAGTAGATTAAGAAAATCAAATCACTTGGTTTTGGAAAAATAGAAATAGGCGCAAAACGACTTTGAAGAATTTGGGATCCGCACAATTATAAACAAGGTAATTATTAACTATTTTAAGTATTAAAAATCTTCGCAATAAAAGACTCAATGCCGGAAGTCGGCACTTGCATATTTACAAGAAAGGCTGCAATTTATTTCGGTAATAAAGAATGCTTTGACGACAATAAAGGTCACATTCTAATGCAAAACCAACCGCTTGCAGTTTGCGATAAAACCGCGGTGGCATTTAAGAGTTTGAAAGGAGAAGATATTTATATTTCCGAATCTACTTATTTTTATGACGGCGGCGGGTGCTGTTAACTAATTCTAAATTATAAATGGCGGGCATATGGCTTGGATAAAAATTATCGACGAACAACATGCGGAAGGTAAACTAAAAGAAGTTTATGAAGAAATAACTTCTGCGCGCGGAAAACTTTCAAATATAATGAAGATTCATTCCCTTAATCCTCAAGCAATGAAAGAACATATGGATTTGTACTTATCGGTTATGTTCAGTCAATCCGGATTGCGCAGAGAGGATTGCGAATTAATTGCAGTAGTCGTTTCTTCTGCTAACGAATGCGGATATTGTATTAATCATCACGCGGAAGCTTTAAATCATTATTGGAAAGATAAAGAGAAAATAAAAAAAGTTGTTGAGGATTATAAACAGCTTGATCTTTCTGTAAAACAAATGGCTATGTTAAGTTATGCGGTGAAACTTACTACAATGCCAAACGCTGTAAATGAAAATGATATTGAGAATTTAAAACTGCATGATTTTACGGATGAAAATATTCTGAATATTAACTTAATTGTAAGTTATTTCAATTTTGTAAACAGAATTGTGCTTGGATTGGGAGTCGATTACAGCGAAGAAGAATTGAAAGGATATAAGTATTAATTGATAATAAGGAAATTCTAAGTATTTAAAACCTTTTGCAAAATCAGATTTATTTAAAATAAAAAAAAGAGTAAGATCATTAATTTTATCTTACTCTTAATCTTTTTCTTAATCTGTATTAATTATTGTTTTTTCGAAAACTCCAATCTCCCTCCACCCGGATAAGAAACTAAAATTGTATCACCGGGAGAATAATTATTCATCAACAATTCCGTTGACAAAGGATTAATTAGATGCTTTTGTATTGTACGTTTCAGCGGACGCGCACCGTATGTAACATCGTAACCAATTTGAAGTATATATTCCTTTACGTCTTCAGTAACTTCCAAAAACATTCCTTTATCGTTAAGCATTTTGCCTACCCTCTGCAGCTGCAGGTCAATTATCTTTTTTAATTCCGATTTTAGAAGCGGTTTGAATAAAACAATTTCGTCTATTCTGTTTAGAAATTCGGGGCGTATCGTATTGCGCAAAAGTTCGCTCAGTTTTGATCTTAGCTCTCCCAAAACACTTTCAAAATTGTCTTCGGAAAAGTTTTCCAGTCTTTCCTGGATCAAATGCGAACCGAGATTGCTTGTCATAATTATAATTGTGTTTTTAAAATCTACAGTTCTGCCCTGGTTGTCGGTTAATCTTCCTTCATCCAAAACCTGAAGAAGAATATTAAAAACTTCCGGATGCGCTTTTTCTATTTCATCAAGAAGAACAACCGAATAAGGTTTTCTTCTAACGGCTTCGGTTAATTGTCCGCCTTCTTCGTAACCTACGTAGCCGGGAGGAGCTCCGATTAAACGCGATACCGAAAATTTCTCCATATATTCGGACATATCAATTCTTATCATTGCGTGTGAATCATTAAACAAATAATCGGCAAGCGCGCGGGCTAATTCTGTTTTTCCTACGCCCGTGGTTCCTATAAAAATAAATGAGCCTATCGGACGGTCGGCATCCTGCATTCCAGCTCTTGATCTTCTAATTGAGTTTGCTACTGCGGAAACGGCGTCTTCCTGCCCAATTACTCTTTTGTGAAGCTCATCTTCCAGTTTTACTAATTTTGTTCTTTCGCTTTCAAGCATTCTGCTTACGGGAATGCCTGTCCATTTTGCTACAACTTCGGCAATATCCTCCGCTTCAACTTCTTCCTTTAACATTCTTTTTGTCATTTGAAATTTATTCAATTCGTCGGTTTCATTTTTCAGCTTTCTTTCAAATTCATTAATTACACCGTAACGAAGTTCTGCAACCTTACCCAGATTACCCTCACGTTCAAATTTTTCTGCATCCGATTTTGCTTTTTCGATATCGCTTTTCATTTGCCTGATTTTCTGAATCTTATCTTTTTCAAGTTTCCAATGCCCGCGCAGGGAATTTCTTTCTTCTTCAAAATCGCTTAATTCTTTTTTTAGTTCTCCGAGCCGTTTTGCCGAGTCATCATCTTTTTCAATTTTTAACGCTTCTCTTTCTATTTCGAGCTGTTTGATTTTCCGTTCTAAAACATCAAGTTCTTCCGGCATTGAGTCGATTTCAATTCTTAATTTTGATGCCGCTTCGTCAATCAAATCAATGGCTTTATCAGGTAAAAATCTATCGGTTATATATCTGTTTGACAATTGCACAGCGGCAACAATTGCACCGTCGGTTATACGCACGCCGTGATGAACTTCATAACGTTCTTTTAGTCCCCGCAATATTGAAATTGCATCCTCTTCGTTTGGTTCTTGAACAATTACAGGCTGGAATCTTCTTTCAAGCGCGGCGTCCTTTTCAATATATTTTTTGTATTCTTTTAATGTTGTTGCTCCTACCGCATGCAATTCACCCCGGGCAAGGGCAGGTTTTAAAATATTCGCCGCGTCCATCGCGCCGTCTGTTTTCCCGGCCCCGACTAACAAATGAAGTTCATCAATAAATAAAATTATTTC
>Ga0180009_10000447_pt1 | contig 58027 bp, 62 predicted proteins | sample OS_PC_MetaG_FD_123537 | JGI IMG/M metagenome (GOLD analysis project Ga0180009, IMG submission 123537) | Groundwater microbial communities from the Aspo Hard Rock Laboratory (HRL) deep subsurface site, Sweden - OS_PC_MetaG | ecosystem: Environmental > Aquatic > Deep subsurface > Groundwater... | reverse complement strand
CCGCCTCATTCTTGCTAAATTTTTTAAAAAGAAGCATAATATCAAAATATGAAAGAAAGGTTCAAACAAGACGCGGAAAACATAAAAGAAAAAATAAGCTCGCTGGAAAAAGAGATAGACAAACTGATTAAAAAAATCAATGATTTGGATGTAAAAATGAGGGGAAACGAATTACCTTCAAAAGAATTCAAAGACGCGGAAAAAGAGCGCGAAGAGCTTGTCTCCGAATTGTGGAAAAAACAAAAAAAATCGGAACAACTCCGAAAAGAATGGACTGATTCTCTACTGCCGTAATCTCAATCTATCCGCCAAAAAATTCTCCAAAACATGAAAATTGTGATATTTTTGACCAGTTTTAAAATTGGTTTCAAGTTTTTTACCTAAATTTTCATCCAAAAACCACCGAGTTGCCTTTTCAACCGCTTTCTTTAAATTTTTATCCGGCACTTCATAAAAACCCGTCTCTTCATTTTTTCTCGCCCCTGACCCCAAAGAAATAAATTTATAACCCTCAGGCTCTATATCTTTTTTAAAAACAGGGTACTCAAAAACAACAATCGGCCTTTTTGCAAATACCGCCTCAATAAACTGATTGCCCCACCCCTCCCAGATACTGGGAAAAGTTACGAGATCGGCATAAACATAGGCGTCCCACAACGAATATGTTTTAGCGCCGCCATGAAAAGCCCGTTCAGCCTTAACATAGTTAGAAATAAACTTAACGCGAATGCGCTGGTCAAACGCCTTTGTTTTAAGCTTAAATAAGTAATCTTGTTTTTCATCTTCCGCATAACCGGCCGCAACTAAAACAACTTCCGCATTTTTATCCAGCCTTTTGCCATTATACAATTTCCTGCCGCGCAATTTAGCCATATTTTCCTGCATTTTTTTAGTAAAATCCATGGCCATTTCAATGCCTTTTCTCGGTATCACGCGCGTTGCCTGAAGAATAATTAAATCATTGGGGCTTATGTCAAATTGATTTAAAAAATCGCGGCTAAAAGAATCTTTTTTCCATTGTGCTTGATTAAAATCAAATATGTCGGGAATTATAACGGAATCTATATTATTTCTTTTTTTAAGTTCCTGCTGGGCCAAAGAATTTATGACAACATGTTCAATATAAGAACTCTGGGGCGGCATATATTTCTCCATATAATTTTTTAAATATTCACCGCGAGGCGCACGGAACTCCTTGCGCTCCCAAAAAAAATCATGATGTGTGGCAATAGTCGGCAATTTATTTTTCTCAATCCACTTTGCAAAAGATTTGGCGGCCGCAATATGGCCGCCAAACGAAAAAATATTATGAATTAAAACAAAATCAAACTTTTCTTTTTTTTGAATAACCTCCAGTTTTTCTTCAATAATATTAGAAACTTTTTTTATCTTTCTCTTTAACTCTTCTGCCTCCAAATATTTTTTCTCAAAATAACGAAACCCGTTTTCTTTAATAATCGGAATAATGCCGTCATCCCACTCCAGCTCTTCTATAATATAATCCGCTCCACGGCTGCGCTTGCCGGCAATTAATTTAACTTCAATACCATGTTTCTCCAAAATCTGTTTGCGTTTTTCAATCTCAAGAGAAACGCCGTCGGTTCCGCCCACCCGATAATGGCAAATGGCAATTTTTTTTGGTTTTATCTTAATCCTTTTTATGATACTGTGATTCTTTGATAATAATTGTTATTTTTATATTATACAAAGATGAGAATATTAGCCATAGAAACTTCCTGCGACGAAACGGCAATAAGCGTTTTGAGCGCGGATAAAAAGGAATTTAAGATTTTATCCAACGTTATTTCCTCGCAGGTGAAAATACATGCCGAATGGGGCGGAGTGGTGCCCAGTTTGGCTAAGCGTGAACATCTTAAAAATTTGCCCGTTGTTTTAAAAAAAGCGCTGGCGCGGGCAAAAATTAAAAAACCAGAAAAAAAAATCAATCTTATCGCCGTTACCCAGGGTCCCGGGCTAGAACCAGCCTTATGGACAGGCATTAATTTTGCTGAAGAATTGGCGAAAAAATGGAGTAAACCTTTAATACCTATAAACCACATGGAAGGGCATTTCTTTTCTGTTTTTCTTAAAAACAGAAAAGAGGGCGAACAGGAAATTCCAAAATTAGAATTTCCTGTTTTAGCCTTGCTAGTCAGCGGCGGACACACGGAATTAATTCTCGTAAAAGATTGGCTGAAATACAAAATTCTCGGACAAACCCGCGACGACGCCGCCGGTGAGGCCTTTGATAAAGTGGCGAAAATGATGAATTTGGGATACCCCGGAGGGCCTATTATCTCGAGACTCGCCAATGTTCGAAGTTCAACTTCGAACATTGAATTACCTAGGCCGATGATAAATTCAAAAGATTATGATTTTTCTTTTTCCGGCTTGAAAACCGCAGTTTTATATACTCTTAAAAAATTCCCAGTTGCCAACTACAAATTACTAGCGCCCGGCATTTGCCGTGAATTTCAGCAGGCGGTAATTGATGTTTTGATTTCCAAAACAATACGGGCGGCCAAAGAATATAAAGCCAAAACTATTATAGTCGCAGGAGGTGTTGCCGCCAACAAAGAACTTCGCAAACAATTTGGACGAAAAATTAAAAAAGAACTGCCAATTACTAATTACTTGTTACCAATTACTAAGTTTTCAGGCGACAATGCGGCCATGATTGCTTTAGCCGCTTATTTTCGTTTCAAGGCAAATAAAAAATCCCATCAGTCACGGCTGATGGGATTAAAAGCTCTTGGCAATTTAAAAATTAGTTATTAATCACAGCAATCTCCTGGAAACCAACCGGCAGGACAACCCTCACTAGAAAAACCCTGAAGCTCTTTGTGAACCTCGAATTCTTTTTGGTGAAGATGGGCTTTCGCCCTCAACAAAATTGCGTTTCTGTTTTTTGAAGGGACCTCCTCCAAAACCTCCACAATCCTTCTTACTACGTCTTCATGCATTGCCTAATCTCCTTTTTATGCGATAATTTATGTATCCACAGAGAAGTTAAGCATATAAAAGTTTTTATGTCAAGTTTCAACCAGCCATACGACCCAAAAGAGACTGAAGAAAAAATTTACAAGATTTGGGAAAAATCGGGCTTTTTTAACCCCGACAATCTCAATGTTCGAAGTTCAACTTCGAACATTGGTAAAAATTTTTCTATTGTTCTGCCGCCGCCAAATATCACCGGCTCGCTCCATATGGGCCATGCCCTCAACGCTACGATTCAAGATATTTTAATACGCAAAAAAAGAATGGAAGGATTCAAAACCCTTTGGCTTCCGGGCACTGACCACGCCGGCATTGCCACGCAAAATGTCGTGGAAAAAAATTTACTGAAAACAGAAAACAAAAGACGGCACGACTTAAGCCGAGAAAAATTCCTGGAAAAAATCTGGGAATGGAAAGAAAAATATGGCAATGAAATTTTAAACCAACTAAAAAAACTGGGGGCTTCCTGCGACTGGTCGCGAACCCGTTTCACCATGGATGAAGATTATCAAGAAAAAGTCCGTCAGGCCTTTCTGCATTATTACAAAAAGGGCTGGATTTACCGCGCGGAAAAAGTAGTCAACTGGTGTGTCAAATGCCAAACTAGTTTATCTGACCTGGAACTGGAATACGAAGAAGAAAAAGGGAAACTATATTATATAAAATACCTGCCTGCCGGCAAGGCAGGTGGCCCAATAACCGTCGCAACAACAAGACCAGAAACAATGCTTGGAGACACAGCTGTTGCCGTCAACCCAAAAGACAAAAGGTATAAAAATTTAATAGACAAAAAAGTACTTTTACCAATTGTTGAAGAAGAAATTCCTGTTATCGCCGACGCAGCCGTAGAAAAAGAATTTGGCACCGGCGCAGTAAAGGTAACCCCGGCTCACAGCATAGTTGATTCTGAAATGGGAGAAAGACATGAATTGCCATCCAAAAAAATAATTAACGAATTTGGTAAAATGACTTTTGGAAAATACGCCGGGCTTTCCATCAAAGACGCGCGTGAACAAATTATTAAAGATTTGGGAAATAAAATAGAGAAAATAGAAGACTATTCTCACAACCTCGCCACCTGTTATAGGTGCGGGAGTGTTATTGAAAATCTGCCCAGCCTGCAATGGTTTTTGAAAATGGATCAACTGGCCAAAACAGCAATCAAAGCCGTCAAATCGGGCAAAGTGGTTTTTCATCCCAAGCGCTGGGAAAAAATTTATCTGGACTGGCTTTCCAACATAAAAGACTGGTGCATTTCACGCCAAATCTGGTGGGGACACAAAATTCCCATTGAAAATTCAGAGGATGTTTTGGATACTTGGTTTTCGTCGGCTCTTTGGCCTTTTGCCACGATGAACAAAAAAGATATCAAAGAATTTTACCCGACCAATGTTTTGTCCACGGCTCGCGACATCATAAATCTCTGGGTGGCGCGCATGGTTTTTTCAGGAATTGAATTTGAAAAAAAAGCACCTTTCAAAAACGTATTAATTCATCCGACTATTTTAAACAAAGAAGGAAGAAAAATGTCCAAGTCGCTTGGAACAGGAGTGGATCCGATGAATTATATTGAAAAATACGGCGCGGATGCTACACGCTTCGGTCTAATCTGGCAGATGATGGGCAACCAGGATATACACTGGGCCGAAGAACATGTTTTGGCCGGCAAGAAATTCTGCAATAAAATTTGGAATGCCAGTCGGTTTGTGCTAGCACAAAACGAAAATTACAAATTACAAATTACAAATTCTAATGAACCAATATTAAAACAGTTAAATAAAATAATTAAATCAACCGACAAAAACATCGAACAATATCAATTTGGGCCGGCGCTTCATGATTTATACAATTTTTTCTGGCGCGAATTTTGCGACAAATATATTGAGGAGTATAAAAAAAGCCAAGACAAAAACCCGGAAACGCTTTTATTGGTTTTAACGACCTGCCTAGAACTTCTTCATCCTTTTATGCCGTTCATTACCGAAGAAATCTGGTCTAAATTACCCAACAGAAAAAATTTATTAATAATAGAAAAGTATCCAAAATAAATTAAATGACCTCGACTAATTTATTTTTCGCTTTGTCGGGCGGCATTCTGCCGGCATTATTATGGTTGTGGTTCTGGCTGAAAGAGGATCGCCTTCGTCCCGAGCCGCGGCGGCTGATAATCCTCACCTTCTTGGCCGGCATGGCCGTCGTTGCTTTCGCATTGCTGTCTGAACAAGCGGTATTTTTTGTTTTCAAAAAAGCAAATTTGACAACGGCGCTTGATGGATTCTTGCTGCTCTTTGTTTGGGCGGCGATTGAAGAAACGGCAAAATATCTGGCGGCGCAAAAAACGGCCCTCAACAAAAAAGAATTTGACGAACCGGTTGACGCGCTGATATACCTTATAACCGCGGCTCTGGGTTTTGCCGCCCTGGAAAATGTGATTTTTTTGATCAGCGTAATCAACGATTACGGGCTTATGGCGGGGCTTATAACCGGCAATCTGCGGTTTGCCGGAGCCACTTTGCTGCATATTCTCAGTTCATCGGCCATTGGCGGCGCCATTGCCTTTTCTTTTTTCCGCCCAAAAAAATATTTGCGGAATATTTTTTTGGGCATAATCACGGCGATTTTGTTGCATACTGTCTTTAATTATTTTATAATTAAAAGTAGCGGGGAAAATATTTTTCAGGTATTTTTACCGCTTTGGATATTAATAATTATACTGCTTCTGGTTTTTGAACGAATCAAAAAAATAAAAAATAAATAAAATATTAAAATTTAACAAAAAAAATATGCCCAAAAATTCAAGTTCATTTTTTGAAAGATTAACCGGGAATCTCTCAATTCACGATAATGTGGAAGAAGAAATGGAAAAACTAATTAGCCGCCACGAAGACAAGCCAGCGGCCAAAAAAGATAAACAGGCCGACAAACAAACCAACAGCTGGATGGATGAAGGGGAAGGACAGTTAACGGTTGATATGTACCACAAGCCTTCTGAAATTATAGTTCAAGCGATGCTGGCGGGGGTTAAACCGGAAGATTTGGATGTTTCAATAACTCAAGATATGATAACCATAAAAGGCCAGCGTCAAAAAATAAAAGAGGTTTCCGAAGAGAACTATTACTACAAAGAACTTTATTGGGGCGGCTTTTCGCGGTCAATTCTTTTGCCGCAGGAAATTGATGTGGAAAATTCCGAAGCGACACTAAAAAACGGTTTGCTGACAATCAAACTGCCAAAAACCAACAAAGAAAAATCTCAAAAAATAAAAATCAAAAGCGAGTAGCAAAATTTTATGCCGAAGGCGAGAATCGAACTCGCGACCCCTTCTTTTTCAGAGAAGTGCTCTACCACTGAGCTACTTCGGCTTCATTAATTCCCAAAAACGTTTTGTATTTTCCCCAAAATATCCGGCGGGAGATTTTTCACTGCCTGGCCGGCCTGACCCAAACTAGAAGCATCTTCTCTAATCTGACCCATAGATTGATAAAAAGTTTCAATAAACGGCTGGATGTAATAATAAGAGCCCAAAGACAAACCTATTATTAAAGCCCATTTCAAAAATGTTAAAAATTTGCTAAACCTCTGCGTTCGCTGTATTTTCTTTAAAATATTAAACGATTCCTCGGAAAACGCAAGGTTTTTCTTTAATAATCTTTTTATTTCTTCTGTGTCATCCATTATTTTATTATAACAAATTTAATAAAAGTTTGTGATTGGTGGACGATGAGGGGCTCGAACCCCCGACCTCCTCGGTGTAAACGAGGCGCTCTAGCCAACTGAGCTAATCGTCCAAAATATCTCCCCGGAGGGAATCGAACCCCCATTTAGGGCTTAGAAGGCCCCCGTTCTATCCGTTGAACTACGGGGAGGGATCGCTAATTTTAACTCCCTCTTTTAATATCCTGTCAAACGCCTGTTTCTTTTCGTCAATCCTGGAACTTGCCGCCCTAAACAAATCTTCATTTATAGCCGCTCGCTCCGTATCCTCAACGATCGCCGCTGAATCTAAATCTTTTTTCAGCGCCAAAAAGAACCAGACGTTTGAAACCAATATTACAATAAACAACAGCAAAAAAGCAACCAGGCCGACGCCCCACCAAAAATAAGGATCAAATTTTATTTTTTCAAATTTAATCATTTTCAAAACTTAAAAGCCTTAATTCCAAATCGGCCTCCCAATATTTTTCCAATTTCGGATTCTGTATATAAACTCTCTGGAAACTTAATTGATATTTGTCATTTTCCAAAAGCGAAACGAAGAAATAAATATTGGAAAAAGCGCCTTTCAAAGAAATATCGAAAACTGGTTTTTCTTCAACGCCCCCGGCGATATCGGCCCGGCGCGTTTTCAATTCAACCCCCGCCTTCTTTGCCAAATACTCAATTCTTTCAATAAAATCAACAATTGATGATTCGTTCAAAAAAGCCAATTTAATATCATTTTGTTTATCCGCCCTTAATGCCAGTTCTTTTTTAATATCTTTAATATTTTTAATCCTTTGTTCGTAAAAATAAATGCTGTTTTTTGTCTCCAAAAAAGAGTTCTTCTTAAAATTTATTTGCCTTGCCAGCAAATAGGCCAAAAAACAAAAAGCCAAATTCAAAACAACGGCCAGTATTACAGATATTAAAAATTTTTTATTATTAATCGTCATAATTCCAGCATTAAAGAAAAATTCACGTCTTTTTCCGTCAAAAGGCTTGATATGGGCAATTTTATATCTTTAAAATATTTTTCTGATTTTAAATCTTCAACAAAATCCATCAATCCTTTCCTTGTGTCGGCGCGACCCTCAAGAGAGAGTTTTAGCGAAGTTTTTTTGCCCTCCAGGGCATCAAAAAGAAAAGAATTTATTTTAACTTGGCCAGGAGGCAAAACTTTCAAAACTTCCAAAATGCCGCCCGAAACCAAATAAATTTTCTTTTCATTTTCTTGAAACACGGCCATTAAGTCATTCAAATTCTGAATTTCTGTTTCTGTTTTTGCCAAACTTTTTGTTTCGGCAAATTTTTTGACAAACAATAACTGTTCATTAATATTTCCTGAGTAATAATCCGCAAGAGAAGATAAGGCGAGCAACAAAACAATCTCCACCAGCGCCAAAAAGAAAAAACCCAGGCCCAAAACAACTATTAAGCGCCTTAAAAATTCACGATTGCGCTCTTTTTTATTTTTTAATGGCAGTAAATTTATCATACTTCTCTCAAAAAATTTCTTAAAGCCAGGCCTATGGCTGTGGCATACATAAAAGATTCCCGATGCTCCATCTCCGGCACATAATTTTCAAAAGAAAAGATATTTACCCAAGGATTGGCCGCCTCTACCGGCCTGCTTGATCCATAGGACAAATAATCTGTAAGTCCCGGCATATTGGCATCGCCGCCGCAAAGAATAATTTTTTTTATTTCTTTATTTTTAAACCCTTGTTCTTCCGCGTATGTCTGCCAATAATTTGAAACTTCGGCAATCTCATCTTTTATTACCGAAACCACGGGCAAGATAACCTCAAAGTCGCCCCCTTCTTCTGTCTTCCGAAGGATTTTCTTTTTTTTTAATTCTTCAGCTTCAAAAATACTCAAATTCAATTTTTTTGCCAAAGCATTGTCAATATTCTCTCCGGCGACACTTACGGTGGAACCAAATTTAACAACACTTTCCTCTCCAACCAAAAAACTGGTTCGCGTTTTTCCAAAATCTATTACCATAACCGCATCTTTGCAATCCGGCTCAACCACAGCCCTAAAAAGAGACTGCGTTTCCAGCTCAAAAACAACCGGAATAAAACCAGCTTTTTCAAAAATTTCAACGTAATCCTCAATAATTTCTCTGGGAAAAGCGCTAAGAGCAATTTCAAGACTGTCTTTTTTTGACGGATTTTTAACAATTTCAAAATCATAAACAATATCTGCCGGAGAAAAAGGAACAATTTCTTCCAATTGAAGTTCTAGACTTTTTCTAATCTGCGACCGCGACATCAAAGGAAGACGAACGATCTTCAAAAATGCTTTTTCTTCAGGCAAAGAAGCTATAACAAATTTATTGTTCGTCTCTTTTTCTATCAAACGAAGAGTCTCTATTAAAATTTCTTTTTGTTTCACTTCTCCTTTTTCCACCGCCCTCTTCTCAACTTTCTTGTCGCCGAATTTTTTTAATCTCAAAAAGCCGCCAACTTTTTCCATTTCTACATATTTTATGCTTCTATCGGAAATATCAATGCCAACAGCCGGCATTTTCAAATAGCGCGGCACCGGGAAAAATCTAAATAAAAAATTTCCACCCATACTTTTATTATAAACAATAACGGGCTTGAATAAAAGAAATTTTATCTTTATAGTAAAAACATTATGTTAAGTTTATTTCCGGAACTTTTTGCCTATCAAAATTTGGCGCCGTTTATTATACGGCTGATTTTGGCCTTGATTTTCTTGGGAAACGGCTATTCCAAATTATTCAAAACATTTAATAAAACGATGGAGTTTTTCAATTCTGTAAAAATCAAGCCGGCGAAATTTTGGACGATTTTTGTCGGAATAACAGAGCTTCTTTCCGGGATCTTGTTGGCCATGGGTTTCTTAACTCAAGCGGCAGCCGTAGCGATAATTCTAATAATACTCGCGGCTATTATCAAAGTAAAAATAAAACAAGGATTTTTGGGCGGTTACGATTTTGATTTATTGATTCTGGCCTGCGCGCTGGCTCTTCTTGTTTTAGGCCCCGGCGCTTTTTCAATAGATCTTCCTTTATAAACCGTATGAGTGTTAATGCCACCTTCTACAACAGCACAATAAAAAGAAGAATAAACTTTGACCAGCTTATCAAAGAAATTATCCGCTATGTTAATGAAAAACCAAATGCCGATTATAGAATTACAATAGGAACAGATTCTCCCGGAGTCATCAATCCTTTTTTTGTGACGGCCGTTACGGTTCTGAGGGTGGGCAACGGCGGACGTTATTTTTGGACCAAATCGGAAAGAATTTTTTGCCACGGTCTCCAAGAAAGAATTTACAAAGAAGCCATGCGCTCAATCACATTGACGCAGGAACTAAAAAGCAAGCTGAAAGACGAATTGGGCGAAGAATCTTTTTGGGATAATAAAATCACGGTGCATATTGATATTGGCCGAAATGGCTCCACCAAAGATCTGGTAGATGGCGTGGTGGGCATGGTCAGGGGCTTCGGCTTGGAAGCAGTCATCAAGCCGGACGCTTTCTGCGCCTGTTCGGTCGCAGATAAACATACATAAGCCCCGTTAGCTCAGTTGGTAGAGCAGCTCCCTCTTAAGGAGACGGTCGGGGGTTCGAATCCCTCACGGGGTACATTAAAATGTCTCAAAACAAAGAAATATATCTCATCCTCCACAACGTCCGCAGTCTGTATAATGTCGGCTCTATTTTTAGAACGGCTGATTGCGCCGGTGTGAAAAAAATTTTCCTGACCGGCTACACGCCGGAACCGGCTCCAAAAACCGCGCTCGGCGCGGAGAAAACCGTCCTTTGGGAAAAACACAAAAACATCTCCACCCTAATTTCCAATGTTCGAAGTTCAACTTCGAACATTAAAATAGTTGTGGTAGAACAAGACAAAAAAGCGATAAATTATAAAAATTTTAAACCAAAATATCCGCTAGTTTTAATTTTAGGCAATGAGGTGCGCGGGCTTTCCAAGCAAATCATCAAAAAATGCGACGCCATTATTGAAATCCCAATGAAGGGAAAAAAAGAATCTTTAAATGTGGCCGTGGCGGCCGGTATTATATTATTTTCTCTAAATTAAACTGAATCAGTAGGCAACACTGCCAACTATATTACCTTCTTTATCCTGCACAATTATATTTTCCCATTTGTCTCTCCACAATTCCGCGCTTCTGTTCAAATAAATTCTCCATTCTGGTTTATAAAAATCTGCGTCATTTTTATGCGCCTCAACACAAGAATTATAGCTTAAGATTTTATTTATACTTGTTACACATTGGTCATCCAAACCAAAAGGAATCGTGAAATTGGCCCGGCAACGCGCGAGAGTGTCTATATAAGACCGGCATTGGGGCTTAAGAGAAGCTGGCCATTGTTCGTCTTTAGGATAAGGGCATTCCTGCGGAAGATACGGTTCAAACTCGCGATTCTGACTAAAATAACCGGTGCATTTATTCAAACGGAAACTTTGCCCCAATGGGCTCTTGTCTGTAATAATGATAGCTTTATCTCCGGGGGACAAAATAATGTCACTTTCCGCATTGACCTGATTACTAATAAATAAATTGGCCGCTTGCGGCAATTTCAAATCAAGACCCTGCTGGCCTTTTATAATCCAACCGGTTATATCCAGCCCTTGCTGATTGGATTTTGAAGCGCCTATTTCTATATATTCTTTTTGAGGATCAGTGTTTCTCGCGTTGCGCGTATACAAAGAAATTTTACCCTTGTCGCTTGCGTTGCTGCTGACTTTTTCGGCTGTGCCCGAATTTTCAAAAAAATCAGTTTTATCACTTTCAGAAATCTCAAAACTGCCGGACTTAGTCTGTTCAACATCAAGAAAAGGGCTTCGTGGCGCGCCCTGCTGAGGGCCGCCTTGTACAAACCAAATAACGCCTAAAATTATCAAAACAAGAAGTATTAACCCTATGTCTCTCCCTGGTTTTCTTATAATTTCATCCGCCATATTTTTATGATAACATTACACACTTGATTTTAATAAAGCGAGTTCTTCCCGAACAACTTCCCGGTCATCCCATTCAATTTTAGTTCCCTTGGGGCCCATAATCCAAGGATCTGTCCCTTTGCCTGTGATGAGAACTGTATCGCCGGTTTTCGCTATTTTAAGCGCCTCGGCAATGGCTTCCCGTCTGTTAATAATCATCTTGTATTTAAAAGGTGATTTTTTTATTCCTTCGGCAATATCCTCCACAATTTTTTTTGGGCTTTCATCATAAGGATCCTCGTTGGTCAAAATGACTTCGTCGCAGCAAGCGGCCGCGATTTTGCCCATTTCGGCCCTTTTCCATTTGTCGCGGCCGCCGCCGGCCGCGCCCAAAACGCATATCTTGCGTGAAGTCTGAAAAACTTCGTAAAGTTTTTCCAGCGAATCCGGCGTATGCGCGTAATCCACGACCACCTTGAAATCCTGTCCTTCTTCCACAAATTCCACTCTCCCCGGAATACCCTTAAAGTTTTCCAGGGCGATTTTTATATCTCCCCAACCGACAGCTTGCGAACGCACAAAAGCCGCGGCCGCCAAAATATTATAAAGGTTGAATTCGCCCAAAAGACCGGAATTAAATTCCTTGGCATCAACAACAAACTTAATGCCGAACTTGTTTAGAATATAGCTACTAGGGTATAGGGCATAGGGTATATTTATTTTTTCCGTCGGCGAATTTAATCCGTAAACCCATTTTTCATCCGCCTTAAAATCCAAAAATTGGACGGCATTTTTATCGTCTCCATTCACAATTATTACCTTCTTTTTTTTATATGATTTCTCAAGAACCTCAAAAAGTTTCAATTTCGCTTCCTTGTACTTTTCAAAGGAACCATGCGCTTCAATGTGCTCCAAAGACAAATTGGTAAAAATCACCGCGTCAAGGCCGATAAATTTATGGCGAAATTGCGAAACGCCCTGCGACGTCATTTCCAAAAGAGCATATTGGCATTTTTCTTTTGCCGCCCGCCTTAAAAATCTTTGAAGAAAAAACCTGCCCGGAGTTGTCATCTTCTTCTCGTTGCGTTCCGATTCTTTGCCTATCTTAAAACGCAAAGTTGAAACCAGCGCGGTTTTATAACCGGCCTGTTCCAAAATAGCGCTCATAATTTCCAAAACACTGGTTTTCCCTTTGGTGCCGGTAACACCGACCACAAAAATTTTCCTGGAAGGAAATCTGTAAATCAAAGCCGCTAAAAAAGCCAGCAGCCAATGATAGGTTGGTTGAAAAAATTCAAATAATTTTTTAGGAATAAGACTTTTGATAAAAATTAATATTTTGTTTATCATAAAAAGATTAATGTTTATTCATGTTCCTCAGCGCGTGTTTAACGATTTTCTCTGTTCCTTTGGCATCTTCCGGCAAATTACGAAGCGCGTCGCGACTTTCTTTCAATGAATAACCCAAAGACCGCAAAGCTTCAAGCGCGTCCTCTTCTTCCTTAAACCCTTGGCCTGTTTTATCCACTCCGGCCGCGCCAAGTTTATCCCTCAATTCCACCACGATTTTTTCCGACAACCGCCGGCCTACGCCGGAAACTTTAGTCAGATACGAAGTTTCCCCGGCCGCGATGGCTTTTTTAAGCGCGTCCAATGGCGCCACAGAAATAATCGCCAAGGCGCTTTTGGGACCGATGCCGGAAATACCGATAAGCATTTCAAAAAAATGAAGTTCCGCATAATTTAAAAATCCATAAAGATCCATTAAATTTTCCCGAACGTGCTGATGTGTCCACAGCAAAACCGGCCCCTTCTTTTTGGCCGCCTCTTTCATGGTTTCAAAAGCAACAAAAACGCGGTAGCCAACCCCGTTCACGTCCAGCACCACAAAACGCTCTGTTTTGAACTTAATTTCCCCCTCCAATTGGATTATCATGCCTATATCTTACCATGAACTTGCGTTTTTTAAGATAATTGATAAAGTAGAGAATATGCCAATTACACGTTCAGCAAAAAAGGCCCTCAGGCAATCGGAAAAGAAAAGGATTTTTAATATCAGAAGAAAAAAAGAAATGAGAGGCCGGCTAAAAGAGATTAAAAAACTTCTTGAAGAAAATAAAAAAGAAGCCGCTTTAAAGTTGGTTCCAACCGCTTACAAAGCGCTGGACAAAGCGGCCAAAAGGGGAGTCATCAAGAAAAACACCGCCAGCCGAAAAAAATCCCGCCTGATGCGGGCCATCCTCAAGATTTAAATATTATATAGTTTTATTAAATCCTCAATAAAAATCTTTCCAAGCCGATAGCCAGACCGCCAACGCCCTGGCGATCTTTGTGATAAAGGCCAACCAAATCACCCATAAAATTTTCCAATTCTTTTTCTTCAAACAAATCCGCCCCCCTCTTGGCCTTGCCATAAACAAACCGGTGCAAATCTTTTCCTCCTCCCTTTTTGACCAAAATTAAATTCTTAATCTGCCACAAAACTTTCCAAAAAAATTCCTCCGCCGGAACGCCTTCAAAAACTTCTTTCTGAAACAAGAGCCATGCCTCATTTCTTTTTCTTAGGGCCACCAAATCGGCTAGGCGGAAAAGTTTGTTAACGGCCTGTTTTTCTTCATCTTTTTTCCCGCCCGGAACGGAAAATTCCCAGACATTTTTCGTATATTTTTTAATTTCATCCAGATAATCTTTCTTAACTTCTTCTTCAAAAAAAATAAAAATATTTTCCGAATCGCTTATCCTGCTCAAATTATTCAAAATATAATCCCGGCCGGCCGTATTGCCCAACAGCCTCTTGGCCGCCACCAAGTTTTTTCCGGAAAAAAGATTGCTCGTCTTTAAAGCATCCTCAAAAAGAGAAACTTCAAAAGATTCCTCGTCAAATTTAAAAAAAGATAAATTTTTCTCCTTTTCTAAAAATTGCGCCGCGATAGCGTTAAATTTTTCGTGGCCTCTTCCAACATCATTCCCGAAAACAAAATAGAGCATAAGTTGCTTTTATAAATATTTTTGGCCCAACACATCTTTCACTTTTTGAACAATTTCGGCCGGAGAAAAATTCGCCTTAATTAAATAATCCGCGGCTCCGGCCGCCAAAGCGCTGTCCACCTCATCTTTTTCGCACAAATTGCTTAAAATAATAACCGGTACATCCTTAATAACAGGTTCCTTCTTAATCTGGGCCAAAAACTCGTAGCCGTCCATGCCGGGCAAAATCAAATCCAATAATATTATTTGGGGCATCTTTTTCTTAATTATCTCAAGGGCTTCTTTGGCGTCTATGGCCGCCTGAACATCAAAACCTTCCTTGCTTAATTTTCGAGAAATTACTTCTCTTAGAAATTCGTCATCCTCAACAATTAAAACAGAAACAGTTCTCCGCAATTTCTCATCTTGAGATTTGTCAGGAAGACTGAAACCAATAACTTTCTCAACTTTATCCAAAACATCTTGAGGGGTAAAATCAGCTTTTACAAGATAATCTTTCACCCCCAATTTTAATACCCGGTCAATCTCAACCGGCTGGCCGGAATTTGAAATAATAATAATAGGCACCGTGTTTTTCTTCCTGTGCAAACTCTCCAACACCTCAAGGCCGTCTTTTTTGGGAAGCAAAATATCCAAAAGAACCAAGTCCGGCTTTTCTTCCTCAATCAGTCTTTCTCCTTCCTCTCCGTCTTCCGCAGAAACAACATCAAATCCCACCATTTGCAATTTAGATTTCATGGCCATAAGAAGCGGTTTTTCATCTTCTATGATAAGTATTTTCTTTTTGCTGTTAACCATACTATGTTATTAATTTTATATTAATTCTTTGGCAGAGTAAAATAAAACTTGCTTCCCCTGCCGGCATCAGACTCAAACCAAATTTTGCCGCCATGCCCCTTTATAATATTTTTAGTCAGATAAAGTCCGAGTCCTGAACCTTCGGTCTGCATTTTAACCACGTTGTCGGCCCTAAAAAACTTGCTGAAAACTCTGCCCTGCTGCTTCTTTGGAATCCCGACGCCCGTGTCGGCAACAGAAACCTCAACAAACCTGCCTTTCTTTTTTACGGAAACAATAACCCGCCCGCCCGAGGACGTATAACGAATTGCGTTGTCAATCAGATTAGAAAGGGCCATTCTTAGCCGGCGAATATCAATTTTTAACAATAATGGCTCTTTTTTCTCTTCAAAAATCAACTTCACTTTTCTCCTTGCCGCCTCTACCCTAAAAGAATCAACGGTCTCTTCAACAAAACCAATAACGTCGTTTTCCAAAAAATCAAAACCAAATTTTCCTTCTTCCACGCGGCTGATATCCAACAAGTCGTTTACCAAGCGAGCCATTCTTTCGTTTGCCAAATAACCTTTTTCCAGAAAATTCTTTTGTTCTAAAGAAAGAGGGCCGAAATCGCCATCCAGGGTCATTTTTAAAATCCACTTTACCGAAGAAAGAGGAGTTCTCAATTGATGGGCCGCTATAGTAATAAACTCGGCTTTTAGGCGATCAATCATTTTGCTCCTTGTTACATCATGAATAACGAACATAGTGCCTTCTTTATCGTCTTCATCAATACGCACGGTTTTAGCCGAGATATTAAAAAAGTATTCCTCTTCTTTTGCGGTGTCAAAAAGAGAAAGATCTTTTGCTAAAAATTTTTCCTTGCCCGTACTTTTAATTTCTTTAAACAAATCGGCAAAACATTTATGCACTCCTATTTCAGCGATTTTTTTGCCGACAACATTTTTTTGTTTTATCTTGAGATTTTTTTCTGCCTGCGGATTAACCATCATCACCCTGCCTGCGCTATCCAACATAATCAGGCCGTCCACCAAACTGTCCAAAATAAGGGCGATTTTTTCTTTTTCTTCTATTATTTCTTTTGTTGCCTTCTTAATTTTTTGTTCCAATTGCTTGCGGCTTAGCAAGGCCATTTGCCCTTTTTCCAAAAACTCAATCGGCAGCTCGTCGTCCATGGACAAAACAATTTTATGTTTTGATTTTTCTCTTTTAATTATCCTGTAATAAACCTTCTTTTTTGTTATCCTCTCGTAAACACCCGCCAAAATTCCTCTTTCCAAGCTTAAATCATATGTTTCTGAAAATTTGCCGGATGGCATGTTTGATATTTCAACCTTTGCCGTATTTTTATTCAAATCCATTTCATTAACCCTTATGCGGCCCCATCCCGATTCCATAAAAATAGCGTTGCAAACAATCTTAATTTTGGTCTTTTTGCTAAATTTTACTTTTTCCTTCTTAAGAATTGATTCCAGCGAACAAACGAAACCGCGACCCAAACCTTCACCAATCTTATAAATCAATAACTCCGCCCCTTCTTTGCCCAGAAGGCGCACAAAGACAGAGTGCAAGGTTTTAACAATATCAACAGGCACCAACAAGCTTTGTCTGCCTGCGGCATACAAAACACCCTTGAGGTCGTCCAACTCTATATACTTTACAGATTTTAATCCCATCAATATTTGGCTTTATGGGCGCTAAGACGACTTTCTTCTGACAAAAATCAAATAAACCAGGAGAGTGGTGGAAAATATTATAGTGAAACCGCTAACAAAACTTCCTATGGATAATTGGGGCATGTGGCTAATTATATGAGCAACATTGCATCCTCCCGCGGCAGTGACCGCGCCAACGCCCATCAGCAGCCCGCCGACAAAAAGAGCCGGAATTCTTTTCGCTTTCGGCCATACAATCCTAAATTCTCCCGCAATTACCGCCGAAACAAAAACGCCCAAAAGAATTCCCGTGATTTCAGCTACCGGCCAATCAAAAGGCAAACTGCCCGTGAACAAAGCTTTAAAATAAGAAGCATATCCCTTAATAAAACCCCCCAAACCGGCAGGAGATTTTCCTGTCAAAAAAGCTATCATTTCAAGCGCGCCCAAAGAAACACCGACAACAGCGGGCGCCCAAAGAGTTTTAAAAATTTTAGAAAAAATGGAAGTTCCCTGTGCGGACGCCTGCTGGTCTTCAACAGCGTGAACTTCTTTTTTGCTCTTTAGTCTAATTAACAAATAAACGGAAAGGGCAGACAAAACCATTACAACAACCCAATGATTAACCCCCAACAAAGCGTCAAGCGTCGGGCTTTTGCCATTCAGCATGACTTTTGTGGATTCCTGTAAAAATACCCTGTAAGAAGTAAGCGGACCCCAAATTACCGACCATCCGCCAATGGCCATGCCCAAAAGCGTCAGCCAGTACCCAATTTTTCCGCTAGCGGCCCTCAAGGGAGTACCGACTATGCAGCTACCGGACAAAACCATGCCCACAGAAAAAAGAACGGCGCCGATTATGCTGGCCGCCCAAAAAAACGGTTTTGGATTAAGCGCTATAACCCCCAAACTGGACAAAACATGGAAGCCAAGCATGGTCGCCAAAAAAGCCCAAATGGCCGCCTTGATTACCCTATAATCCCTGGATATCACCATATTGGCAAAACCATTATACATACAAAAGAAACCCCTGCGAATAATAAAGCCCAAAAGCAGGCCGACTATTAATCCTTCAATCATAATAATAAATAATTAAAAAAATAATAATGCTAAAATTAATAATAAAAACGACCCAATAAACTAACTTTTTTAATTTTGAACTATCACGCGCCAGCGCGACAGGCTATATTTTACCACTTTAACCTTATGCCCCCTCCTCTCAAATTCTTCGGGAAAATTATCTATTGCCGGCGGGTGGTCTACGGTAATTTCCAAAATTTTTAAACCGGCTTTCAAATCCGCCCCAATCTCCTCTATTTTTTTTATCGCCGAAATCAAAGTATAAGGGCAGATCTCTCCCTCCAGATCCAATTTTACAACTTCAACAGCCATATTATTATTTTAATACCAAAAACGATAAATCTCAACCAGTTCTCCCCAGTTGTCTCCGGCCAGCACATCAACCGCCACCGGCACGCCCGGAAGATTTTCTTCTTCCATAATTTTTTTAATCACCGGCGCTATTTCTCCAACCAGACTATTTTCCGCTTCAAAAATCAATTCATCGTGAACTTGCAAAAGCAGATGTATTTTCCCGGAAAAATCTTTTTTTGATAAAACGCCGTCCAACTTAACCATGGCCCGCTTGATAATATCGGCTGCCGTGCCCTGAATCGGCGCGTTAACCGCCATTCTTTCCGCTTCTTTCCGAATATATTCAATGGGGGAATTAATTTCCGGCAGATAACGGCGGCGGCCAAACATGGTCTCGGTAAAGCCGTTCTTTCTGGCGTTATGTTTTATCTTTTCCAGATAATCGGCCATGCCGGCGAAATCATGAAAATATTCTTCGTAAAAAATTCTGGCTTCTTCTTGCGAACAATTAAGATTTTTCTTCAGACTGTTAATGCCCATGCCGTAAATAATGCCGAAGTTGATTATTTTGGCGCGCCGCCTCATTTCAGAAGTCACTTCTTCAAAAGGAGTGTTAAAAACTTCGGAAGCGACTTTTGCGTGAATGTCTTTGTTGTTAACAAAGGCATCTTTTAATTTTTCATCGCCGCTCAAGGCGGCGGCTATCCGCAATTCTATCTGCGAATAGTCAAAAGAAATCAAACTCCATTTTTTTGGAGCCACAAAAGCCCGGCGGACGGCGCGGCCGAATTCAGTTCTGGTGGGGATATTCTGCAAATTCGGCTCGGAAGACGAAAGCCGGCCGGTGGTTGTGCCGGTCTGGTTAAAAGAAGTATGAAGGCGGCTATCTTTGTCAACCAATTTAGGCAAATTATCAATATAAGTTGATGTTAATTTTGCCAGTTCCCGGTAGGAAAATATTTCATCTACAATCGGGTGCCTGTCCTGTATTTTTTCCAGCTCGGAAAAACGGGTGGAAATCGCCCCCTGGCCGGTGCGGCGCATTCCCTTGGAAGAAACGCCCAGCTTGTTAAACAGCGCGTCTCCTAGTTGTTTGGGAGAATTGATATTAAATTCAAATCCGGCCAGTTTCCAAATTTTCTTTTCCAAAAATTCAAGGCGGCGATGATATTCTTTGGAAATTTTTTTCAAATGGTCCGTATCCAGCAAAATCCCTCTTTGCTCCATTTTGGAAAAAATATGAATCAGGGGCAATTCCGTTTCAAAAAAAAGTTTGGCAAAATTTGTTTTCTTAATTTCTTCATTCAATAATTTACTTGCTTCTTTCAGAGAAGGAACTTTTGTTTCGTTTATAATATCTTCAACAGATGGATTAACCCGGCGGGAATCCAGCATCCAAAAGGCCAGTTTGGTTTCTTTTTCCAGCGCCGCGCCGTTTTCTTCAAAAGAAGCTGTTTCGTTTTCCGTTTCTCCCAACGGAAGTTTTTTCAAAAAACTTTTAAAACCGAATTCTTGAAAAAATTCTTTCACTTTGCCGGCCTCAAAACCAACGCCCCATTCGGAATCTTCAAGAGAAAATTCCATTGGCGCGTCCTTTCTTGTCTGAGCCAGCGCCTTGCTAAAAAACGCTTCCTCCTCGTTTTCTTCAAGCAGTTTTATTATTCTCGGCTTGATACCGGCTCTTTCAAACAAATCGGGAGATTTTTTGATCTTCTTATATAAATCTTCCAGCGAGCCAAAATTTTGTATCAAAATTTTGGCGGTCTTCTCGCCGATGCCGACCACGCCGATTATGTTATCCGACGGGTCGCCCATCAGACCCTTAAAGTCAGGGAGAAGCTCTGGCCGAAAACCATATCTTTCTTTAACCGCTTTTTCGTCGTAAATAACAGAATCGAACATACCCTTCCGCATGGTAAAAACTTCCACGCCCGGCCGAACCAATTGCAACGCGTCCAAATCTCCAGTCACTATAATAATTTTTAATCCTGATTTTTTTAACTGATGAACAATTGAAGCAAGGACATCATCTGCTTCAAAACCGGCTTTTTCATAAATCGGAACGCCGAATAATTTCAGAATTTTTTTTGATTTCTCAATTTGAGAACTTAGCTCGTCGTCCATTTTCGGCCGCTTGGCTTTATACTGGTCGTAAACTTGATGCCTGAAAGTGGGCTCCGGCAAATCAAAACAAGCCGCGATATAATCGGGCTTCAAATCTTTTATGATTTTTAAAAAAGTGGAAATAAAACCGAACAGCGCGCCGGTGGGCTCGCCCCGAGGGGAAGTCAGGCCGGGCAGGGCATGAAAAGCGCGGTGCAAAACCGCGTGAGAATCAAGCAAAACCAAAGTTTTTTTTCCTTCCCGCGCCATATATATACCTTAGTATACATTACTCATATATTATCCAAAACTCTGCGACCGCTTAAAATTGGATAGTGATTAAAATATTGGAAATAAAAAACTTGTGTATAGCCACCGCCGACCGGCGTTAACTATATAACCATGTCCGGTCGGACATGGTTATATAGTGTTAATTTATTATTGATATTATCGACTTACGAAATCGATAATTCGTCTTTTTTCGTCCAAATGCTCAAATTTTATCCAGATAGTATTCTTGGGCAGGATTTTTTTAACTTTCTCCGCCCATTCCACCAAAATTATATTTTCCGGATTATTAACCAACTCCTCCCACCCCAGATATAAAATTTCCTTGGGATTGTCAATTCTATAAGCGTCAATATGTACTAAATTTTTGAATTTCTTGAGTATTACAAAAGTAGGACTGGTAATTTTATCCTTTATTCCCAACGCCTTGGCAAATCCCTGAACAAAAACCGTCTTGCCCGCGCCCAAATCGCCGCTCAAAGCAATAACACAAGCCTCGCACGACTTCCGAAGTCGTGTGGATATGATTTTTTTAGCCAGAGATTCGGCCAACTTACCGGTCTGACCGCAGGTGCGACTAATTTTTCTCATAAACTCATTACACCGCAAAATCGAACAGACTGCAATATTGATAAGATTTTTTCAAAATGCTAAAAGAAGAATAATGATTGAGAGAATCAAGCCACTTATTGAAAACTCCGGAAGCTTCGGCCTGCTGACCGACCAAAATCCGGAAGACCATGAATTCCTGGCCAAAGAAGCTCTGAAAAAAACAATAAGCCAGAAGTTTTTGCCTGTTTTAGACCTGCCCCGGCCGCATACGGAACTTCTGGAAAAATGGTCTGCTATAATAAAACCGGTTCAGGAAATTGAATTTCCCAAAAAAACTCTTTTAAAATTGCCAAAAAGCAAATATGGCATCAAAGAAGTGGCCTACAAAGAAGATGGGGAAAATTTGGCGCTGGTGATAACCTCGGACAACGGCTTAATTTCCAGCAATGACATCTCTTTTGAAACACTTCTTCCTGAAACAGAAACAGTTTTTTGTTTTTTTGAAAACCAAGCCAAGCTGGAAAAATTTCAAGGCATGCTGCAACTGCCCGATAATGAAAAAATAGTATTTCTTTCTCCAAACCGCAGAACGCAAACGGAAAAAGTTTTTGAAATTATAAAAATCTTTAATCCCGACATCCTGGAAGACGCGGGGATTTCCAGCCTTCTTTACGCGGCCCTTGTTTCAGAAACGAATAATTTTTCAGAAAAAAACACAAAAGAAGTTTTGTCCCTGGGGAGTCTTCTTTTGGAAAATACAATTCAACATGAAATAATTTCGGAAATTCTGGAAAAAGAAAAAAGCGACATTTCTCCGCAGCTTTTTGGACGCGCTTTGGCGCGCACTTTTATTGACCCCCTACTCAATATCTCCTGGAGTTTTCTGAACAGCCGAGATTTGCAAAAAACCAACAGCTCATCAATTTCTTTAAAAAGCTTATATAAAATAACTCAAAAAATAAGTAAGATTATAACCAGCCAGAATCTGCATATCTTAATTTGGCAGTCCATAGACGGCATACAGGCCTTGGTGGCCGCCGGCAAAGGCAGGAATGAATCATTCCTTCTGCCTTTTGCCGAGAAAATGAACGCCGCGCCCCAAAGCCGCTTTTTTACGGTGGGGCCTTTCAAAAATTTCTCCGAGGCGGAAATCTATCTGCGAGACGCTTTAAAAACCTAGAATAGATGTGATAAAATTAAAACAGTGCCTAAATTCCAAGAAGAACAACAAAAAAAGAAGCTTGAACAAATCAGAGAACGGGAAGAGGAAGATGTAACAAAAATATTGTCTGAAAAATACAAAATTCCTTATCTTGACCTCTCAGAAATGACCATAGATTTGGATTACTTGAAAATAATTCCCGAGCAGCAGGCGCGTGAAGCGAAAATGGCCGTTTTTCAGGGGGTGGGGAAGAAAATACAGGTAGCGACGCAAAACCCAAAACTTGAGCTCGCGCAAAATATTCTAAAAAATCTGGAGGAAAAATACCAAATCCAAACTTTTTTGGTTTCTCTGTCAAATCTTGAAAAAGCATGGAAAAAATACAAGGAAGTTCCGGAATTCGTAGAGCTGAGAAAAGGAATAATTGACGTATCGCCGGAAAGAATAGAAGAATTTTCTTCCCAAACAACTTCTCTGGAAAAACTTAAAGAAATTTTTAACCAAAGCGTCACCAGCAAAAAAAATCGCAGTATTTCAGAACTGATAGAAATAATGCTGGGTGGAGCGCTGGCAATGGATGCTTCCGATATCCACATTGAACCGCAAGAAAACAAGGTAAAAGTGCGTTTCCGTTTTGATGGAGTGCTACACGATATTTTAGAGTTCAATCCCCAGCCATACCAACTGCTGATTTCCAGAATAAAACTGGTCTCTGAAATGAAATTAAACATAAAAGACCAAGCGCAAGACGGGCGATTTTCAATAAAAGTCAAAGGGTTAGAAATAGAAGTGCGTTCATCAATTATTCCCAGCCCTTACGGAGAATCAATTGTCATGAGAATCCTGAACCCCAAATCAATCAATGTTCCATTGGAAGCGCTGGGAATACATCCGGACCTCCTTGAAATAATCAAGAAAGAAATCAAAAAACCTAACGGCATGATATTAACCACCGGCCCTACCGGCTCAGGGAAAACCACGAGTCTTTACACCTTCCTGAAAGAAGTAAACAGCCCTTCCGTAAAAATCATTACAATTGAAAATCCTATTGAATATCACCTGACGGGAATAACCCAGACACAGACAAGGGGGAAAAATTACACTTTTGCCTCTGGCTTGCGCTCAATACTGCGCCAAGACCCTGATATTATCATGGTCGGCGAAATAAGGGACCTGGAAACGGCTGAAACCGCGCTGAACGCGGCTTTAACCGGCCACCTGGTCCTATCCACTCTCCATACCAATGACGCCGCCGGCATCATCCCTAGACTAATAGAACTTGGCGCCAACCCAGCTACAATTGCTCCAGCCATTAATCTGGCCCTGGCCCAACGCTTGGTGAGAAAATTGTGCCAAAACTGCAGAAAAGAATATTTACCAGACGAAAAAGAAATGGAAACCATAGAAAAAATCGTTAATTCTTTCCCCCAGGGCAAAAAGAAACCAAATATAAAAAATATTAAATTATTTAAAGCGGTTGGCTGCGACCAGTGCCGAAAAACTGGTTATAAGGGACGAACCGGCATTTTTGAAGGAATAATAGTTGATGACGAAACAGAAAAATTAATATTAAAAAAACCGTCACGAACGGAATTAATAGATCGAGCGAAAAAACAAGGATTTTTAAATATGCAGCAAGATGCAATTTTGAAAATAATAAATGGAGACACTTCTTTAGAAGAAGTAAATAGGGTTATAGAACTTTAAATTGAGCCCTAAAATCTCCAAGCAATAACTTTTAGTGTGGGCACCAAAAGTTTTGGGATTCTCCCGGGATAACCCTCGCCTATTTGAATAAACAAACAAACCAGGATGTCCTTAAACAAAATCCCTGGAAAGGTAAATAAATAACTTCATTGCTTGGAGATTTTAAAGATCAATCCCGCCCAAGCGAGATAAATATTTTGTTTATTAGGTTATTGTATCAATAAAATTAAGCTTTGTCAAGTACCTATGACGACATCAAAAAAAGAGCAATTGCCAGAAGACCGATACGAAGACCGGTCTTTGGATGTTGCCCTGCGGCCAAAAGCTTGGGATGAATATATTGGTCAAAAAAACATCAAAAAAAATCTGAAAATTCTCATAGACGCAGCCGGAGAAAGAAAAGAACCAATAGAACATCTTCTTTTTTACGGGCCGGCCGGCTTGGGCAAAACCACCCTAGCTCATGTTGTTGCAAAAGAAACAAATGCTTCAATGAAAATCAGTTCGGGTCCGGCCATAGAAAAAGTGGGGGATCTAGCCTCGGTGCTGACCAACCTCGCGCCCGGAGAAATACTCTTCATAGACGAAGCCCATCGGCTGAACAAATCCATAGAAGAAATACTTTACCCGGCAATGGAATCAAGGTCGTTAAATATTATAATAGGCAAAGGGGCGTCGGCCAGAACTATTCAATTGGAATTGCCGCCGTTCACTCTTATCGCCGCGACAACAAAAATAGCCGCCTTGTCAGCGCCGCTGCGGTCTCGTTTTTCCGGAGGAACTTTCAAATTAGAGCCCTATGAAACAAAAGAGATTGAAAAAATCATCGAGCGCTCGGCAATTATTCTGGGAGTCAAAATAGACGACGAAGCCGCCCAGAAAATAGCCGAAAGAAGCAGATTCACTCCCAGAGTGGCAAATCGGCTCTTAAAACGCTGCCGCGACTTCGCGCAAATAAACAAACATAAAGTCATCAGCCAAGACATAGTAGAACAGACTCTCCAATTGCTAGAAATAGACGAAAAAGGGCTTGAAAACACGGATAGAAATATTATACTGACAATCATAAAAAAATTTAGCGGCGGGCCGGTCGGGCTGCAGACATTGTCAGCCGCCACCTCCGAAGACTCGGCAACAATAGAAGACGTTTACGAGCCCTACCTGATTAAATTGGGATTTATAGAAAGAACTCCTCGCGGACGAAAAGCCACGCCTCATGCCTATGAACATTTAAACATAACCAACCCCGGCCAACAAAACACACTATTATGAGCGGGCATTCAAAATGGTCAAAAGTAAAACATCAGAAAGCGCTGACTGACGCGAAAAAAAGCCAGGCGTTTTCAAAAATATCGCGCTTGGTCAGCATTGCCGCCAAAAAAGGCGGCGACCCAGAAATGAACCCGGGACTCAAATACGCCATCGGCCAGGCAAAATCTGCCAACATGCCATCAGATAAAATAGAACGCGCTATAAAAAAAGGGGCTGGCGAGATGGAGGGAGAAAGACTGGAAGAAGTCGTCTATGAAGCTTTTGGCCCGGAAGGCAGCGCCTTGCTGATAACGGGCATCACCGACAACAAAAACCGGACCACCGGACAAATAAAACATTTGTTATCCGACTTGGGCGCGAAAATGGGAGAACCAGGAACAGCGGCCTGGGCTTTTGAAAGACTGCCCGACAAAACGTGGAAGGCTAAAAATTTAATAAATACTTCTACGGAAGGCAAAGAAAAAATCAAAAAACTAATTGAAGAACTGGAACAACACGAAGACCTGCAATCTATTTATACCAACGTTAACTTATGATAATTCTGGGAATTGACCCCGGCTATGGCCGGCTGGGCTACGCGGTGCTAGAAAAAAACGACAAAGAAAACTTGATTGATTGCGGTTGTTTGGAAACAACCTCCAAAGAAGAACATTCAGACAGAATTCTTAAAATAGCCGACGGGGTTGAAAAAATCATTAAAAAATACAAGCCGGAAATACTGGCTATTGAAAAAATTTACTTCACGACCAATCAAAAAACAGCGCTTAAGGTTTCAGAAATTAAAGGTATTATTACTTATTTGGCCCTGAAAAATAAAATGCGGCTTGCCGAATATACCCCCCTGGAAGTAAAGATAGCGGTTTGCGGTTATGGCCGAGCGCCTAAGGAGCAAATTAAAAAAATGGTGGATTTGTTAATCAAAGTAAAAAATCCGCCCAAAAACGACGACACCTACGACGCCATCGCGCTGTGTTTAACTTGTTCGGCCACCCTGCCTTGCCGGTAGGCAGACCTCTTTACAAAAAAAAGTTTTTCTGATAAACATTATTAAGTCCCGCTTAGGCGAGGCAAACCCCGCCTTATGGCGGGGTAAATAAGGTCGGAAACCCTTAGATTATATTTAGAATTAAAGTATTTTATTAATATGGACGAAAAAGAAAAAGAATTAGAGTTAGACGCCGAGAAAACTGACGAAGACGAGGAAGTAGACGCGGTGGCTGACGACGCGGAAGAAACCGAAGAAGTAGAAGAAGAAACCGAGTAATTAAAAACAAATCCCGCCAATTGGCGGGATTTGTTTTTACCCAAAAACCAACTTAACAAAAACTTTCTTCCCAACCCGGACAACACCGGGATTTATTATTTTGAAATGAATATCACTTATTGCCTCACCATTAAAATCAATCGCTCCGTCTTTTATAAGTCTGCGAAATTCCATGTTGGAAGAAATTATATTATTAAACAAAAGCGCGTCTTTTAATTCACTGTCTTTTTTAACAATAATTTCTTTGGCATCTTCCGGCAACTCTCTTTTTTGAAAAGTTTTTATAAAATTATCTTGGGCTTGTTTAGTTTTTTTCTCTCCAAAAAACAATTTGATAATTTCGTGAGCCGCAATTTTTTTAGCCTCCATTTTATCTCCCATTTTTTTAATTTTTTCCACCTCCGGTAAAGGTAGACGAGTATTGTTAACCAGAAAAATTTCCGTCATCTCGTCGGGCTGAGACATAATGGCGCCAAACATTTCTCTTGGCGCTAAATCAAGAAAAACTCCGGTGCCACGGCTTTTGGACATCATCTCACCAGTCTTGGGGTTTTCCATTAAATTAACCACCAAAACAAACTTATTTTTATTTTTAAATTTTTTTAACAATGTCCGGCCAACCAAAGCGTTAAAAATTTGATCCGTGCCGCACATTTCCACATCAACATCCAATTCAACACTGTCATAACCCTGCATCAATGGATATAAAAACTCGTGAAGATAAATGGGCTTATTTTCCGTCATTCTTTTTTGGAACATATCCCGGCCCAACAGCTGCTGGATAGTCAGATTTGAAGCTAAATCCACCACTTTCTCAAAACGAAGTTTGGAAAGCCATTTATTATTATATAAAACTTTGGGTGGATTATTTTTATCCTTAAAATCCATCAGGGGACTAATTTGTTCTAGCCACCCCTTAACATTTTCCTTAATTTCATCCGAAGAAAGCTGTTTTCTGCCTTCGCTTTGGTCTGTCGGGTCGCCAATTCTGGCGGTAAAATCACCTACCAAAACTATAACTTCGTGACCCAGTTGACGGAATTCCTCCAAAAGCAAATAATTTTTGGCATGGCTCAAATGAAGAGAAGGAGAAGTCGGATCAGCCCCGATATAAAATCTCAAACATTGACCGCTCAAAAGTTTATCTTTAAATTCTTTCAAAGAAGGGATAGCGTCTACAATCACGCCCCTGTTTAGAATTTCGTCAATTTTTTTCTCATCTTTTTTTATCATAGTTATAATTTACCAAAAATATTGAATAAATACAATTTTTGTGTTAATTTGCAAGAATAATATCTTTATGAGAAAATTTCTTTTGGGCTTAATTACTTTTTTTCTTTTATGCGCCGTAATTGGCGGGATCTTATTGTTTGTCTGGATAAAATCCATACCCATACCGGACTTCCAATCTTTCAATGAAAGAAAGGTTGTTCAGTCCACAAAAATTTACGACAGAACAGGAAAAATAATCCTGTACGATATACATGAAAACATAAAAAGAACGGTAATTCCATACGAAGACATACCCATTTATATAAAAAATGCGACGGTTGCCATTGAAGATTCCAATTTTTATCAACACAGAGGAATAAGTATCACCGGAATAATAAGGGCGTTTATGACAAATATAAAAAGCGGAAAAATAAAAGGACAAGGCGGATCAACCATCACGCAACAATTGATAAAAAACACTTTCCTAACTCCGGAAAAAACTTTCACAAGAAAAATCAAAGAAGTTATATTGTCATTTAAACTAGAAAGGGCGGTTTCAAAAGAAGAAATTTTAACCCTCTATTTAAACGAAGTGCCTTACGGAGGAAGCAATTATGGGATAGAAGCGGCTTCTCAGTCTTTTTTTAATAAATCAGCCAAAGATTTAAATCTGGCTGAATCTGCCTATCTGGCCGCCCTACCCCAAGCCCCAAGTTATTATTCCCCCTACGGCATACATACGGACGAACTGGAACAAAGAAAAAACCTTGTTTTAAAAAGAATGCTGGATTTAAGTTTTATAGAAGAAGGAACCTATGAAGAAAACAAAAATAAAAAAATAACATTTACCAATCCGGATGAAAAAAACATTAAAGCGCCTCATTTTGTAATGTTTATAAAAAATTATCTGGAAGAAAATTACGGAGAAGATATGGCGGAAAACGGCGGTTTGAAAGTTATAACTACTATTGATTTAGATTTGCAAAAAGAGGCGGAGAAATTAGTTTTTGATTATTCAAAAGAAAATGAAGAAAAATTCAACGCAAAAAATGCCGGTTTGGTTGCCGTGGACCCAAAAACAGGCCAAATACTTGTTATGGTTGGATCAAAAAATTATTTTGACGAAAATTATGAAGGAAAATTTAATGTGACGCTGGCAAAAAGACAGCCCGGTTCCGCTTTTAAGCCCTTTGTTTACGCCACGGCTTTTAAAAGAGGGTATACTCCGCAAACAGTAGTTTTTGATTTAAAAACAGAATTTAACAGCTCTTGTAATCCTGATGGGTCGCCAAAAGAAGGAACAAAAGAGGAAGAATGTTATCATCCGGTAAACTATGACGGTATTTTTAGGGGCCCGATCACACTAAAAGATGCCTTGGCCCAATCTATAAATATTCCCGCAATAAAAACACTGTACCTGGCCGGATTAAAAAACTCTTTGGAAACAGCCCAAAGTTTGGGTATAACAACACTAACAGATCCTTTGCGGTACGGCCTTACCCTTGTTTTGGGCGGCGGAGAAGTAACATTATTGGAAATGACCGGCGCTTATTCTGTTTTCGCGAACAATGGTATTAAAAATAAAACAACCGGTATTTTAAAAATAGAAGATAGTCGAGGAAATATAATTGAAGAATTTATTCCTGAACCAAAATCGGTTTTAGACCAAAAAGTAGTAATAATGATAAACAATATATTGTCTGATAATAATGCCAGAACGCCTGCCTTTGGAGAATCTTCATGGCTTTATTTTCCCAAAAGGGAAGTTGCCGTCAAAACAGGAACAACAAATGATTATAGGGATGCCTGGGTAATCGGCTATACCCCAAATTTCGCGCTTGGAGTATGGGTTGGAAACAACAACAACACATCTATGGAAAAAAAAGTAGCCGGTTTTATCGCCGCCCCACTGTGGAATTCTTTTTTTAAAAAAGTTTTTGAAAAACTTCCCAAAGAAGATTTTTTAAAACCAGAAAACATTAATACAGAATTATTAAGCGGTGTAAAGCCAATACTTAAAGGGTATTGGAAAGGAAATAGAATATATTTAATAGACAAAACAACACAAAATCCCGCGACAGAAAATACGCCGTCGGAATCAATAGAAGAAAAAATACTTACTCAAATTCACTGCATTCTTTATTGGGTTGATAAAAATAATCCAGCAGGAGAAATACCAATAAATCCAGAAAAAGATTCTCAATTTATTTCATGGGAAACACCAGTGAGAGAATGGGTAAAAAATCAAAACATAAAAGAAGATTAGGAGTTATATATTCTTCATCGGCATAATCAAACAAAAAAAAGATTTATCATCTAAGCTTGTTATTAAAAGTGGTTTTCCTTCTCCGTTAAATTTTAAAATAATTTTTTCAGAATTTACAGAAGATAAACAGTCAATTAAATAACGGTGATTAAAAACCATCATTAGATCATCTCCCTCTGTTTCTGTTTTAATATTCACAGTGTGTTCTCCTAAATCAGGGTTGTTAGTTTGAACTTCTAGAAAATTTTCATCTTTGTAAATTTTTAACTTTACTTCGTTTAATTTTCCGCGGAATATTGCCGAACTTTTTAAACAATTATTAAATTCTTTTTTGTTAACTATTGCTGTGTTGGTAAAATCAACGGGAATAATTTGTTTATAATCAATAAAATTTCCATCAGTTAAACGAGTTGTAAATTCAATATTATCGTTTTCTAAAATTAAATTGTTGTCGTCTGTTTTTATTACAATGTCTCCTTCTTGATTTTCAAAAATTCTTAATATTTCAACCGCGCTCCGATAAGGTATTAAAATATTGGGAAAATTTGAAAAATTATAAGGAATTGTTTTTTCAGATAAACGAAAAGAGTCTGTGGCAACAAAAGTTAAAGGTGTTTTTACTGAAGAAAACAATAAAATACTATTTATTTCCGGCTTAATTTCTGACAATGAAGCTGAACAATAAACCGACTTTAAACCTGATATAAAATCATTAACAGAAACAATAAAAGAATTTTTTTCTTTTATTTTTGGCAATAAAGGAAAATCCTCCACAAGATAACCTTTTATGGTTGTTGAACTGTTTTTTGTTGTAATAATTAAATTATCTTTAATACTGTCTAGTTTTATTTCATTATGGTCTGGCAAAGAAGAAATAAGGCTGCAAAAAAGCTTAGAAGGTAGGGCGACTTTTCCCTCTTTTTCTATTTTTGCGGGTATTGAAATTTTTAAAGCTATTTCAAGATTAGTATTAAAAAAAACTAAAGAATTTTTATTGGCAGAAATTAAGACTGCGTTTAAAATCGGCAAGGTTGGATTACGATTAGGTATTTTTTCGCTTAACAACCCCGCTTTTTGTAAATAATGTTTTAAACAAGTTGCCTTCATAATTAATTTAATATTTATTTAAATAATTTATTATTATTATTAAACATGTGGATATTGTTGATAACTTGAATTTGATTTGTAAAATTAAAGAATAAAAACATTTTTTAATTTAATAATTTGTTGATAAATATTTTATTAATCGTTGATATGTTATTAATATAATAAATCCAATAATAACTTATAAACCAATTATCAACATTATTTATACAAACAATCCCTTATTTTTTGTATCTCATCTTTTATTTGATAGTTGTTTTTTATATCTTTTGAGATTTTTTCATAAGCATGAATTGCTGTTGTGTGGTCTCTGCCTCCAAGTTTTTTTCCAATATATGGATAAGAAGCGTTAAAATCTTCTCTTAATAAATACATTATAATTTGCCTTGGTAAAACATATTCTTTTCTTCTTGATTTTTCAAAAATAAATCTTTCTTCTATTTCATAAAAATCGCCTATAGTTTTAATTATTTTATTAAATGTTATTTTTTTCTTTGAATAAATAATGTTTTTATTGAATATTTCTTTTAATTCCTGGGTGGATAAATTTTTACCAAGAAGTTTTGATTGAGCCAATAGAAGATTTAAGGCACCCTCAAGCTCCCGCACATTGTTTTTTATTGTTGAAGCAATATAATTTATTGTTTCTTCCGACAAGTCAATATCTTTTGTTTGTAGTTTTGATTTTAAAATAGCTATTCTTGCTTCATATTCCGGTTCTGATATATCAGCCATCATTCCTCCTTCAAATCTAGACCTTAATCTTTCTTCTAGATCAAGTATTGATTTTGGCGATCTGTCTGAGGAAAAAATAATTTGCTTATTTTTTTCATATAAAGAATTAAAAATATGAAAAAGTTCTTCTTGTGTTTTTGTTTTACCTGATAAAAATTGGATATCATCTATTATTAATAAATCATATTTTTTATAACCTTCTTTGAATTCATGTATTGTGTTGTTTTGTATTGAAGATATGAGCATGTTGGCGAATTTTTCCAAAGTCGTGTATTTTATTTGAGATTTTTCATTATCTTCTTTTATTTTATTGCCGATAGCTTGTAATAAATGAGTTTTACCCAAACCAACCCCTCCATATATAAATAATGGGTTATATGTTGTTCCTGGATTTTTTATCACAGCCACGGCGGCGGCATGAGCCAGTTCATTAAATGAACCAACTATAAAATCATTAAAAGTATAGCGGGGATTTAACGACTCTTTTGTTTCGTGGAATTCTTTAAATTCCATTTGTTGGCTTTCTTCTGTTTTTTGCGGCATTAATTTAATTGTCGAGATTTTTTCACAGATAGGCTTTATTTTATTACTAACAATATATTCCGTATCTTTGATTGACGGGTCTATTTTTCGTAAAGCGCTTATTATAAATTTATTATATTTGTTTTTTACCCATTCTTTACTGAAACTGTTCGGCACACCTATAAAAACAATGCCGTTTTCAGTTTTTTCTATATTGGTGTTTTTTAACCAGGTAACAAAATTAGCTTTTGATATAAGCATTTCCAATTCATTGAGTGTTTTTTCCCAGATTTGTCCTTTTTCTGTTTGTTGGGTATCCATGTTTTGATTATAGCTTAATAAGAGAACAGACGTAAAATCGTCTAAATTGGTTATATGTTAACAATCTGTGTATTATTTGTGAATATTGCTTTTTGGTGATTATAATTTATAATAAAAACATGTCTGTTACCTATCAACCAAAAAAAAGAAAAAGGAAAAAAACTCACGGTTTTTTAAAAAGATCAAAAACTCCGGGCGGAAGAAATATTTTGAAAAACAGAAGGAGAAAAAATAGAAAGAAATTAACAGTCTAGTTTAATGGCATGTTGCCTTTTTTGAATAGGTTAAAAAAAGAAGACTTCAAATTATTAAAAAATTTTAAAAAAAAATTTTTTGTTTCCGATAATATTAATTTGAAGCTGTATTATTCCGGTTTCAATCCAAGTCGTTTTTCTGTTGTTGTTCCGACAAGTTTTTCAAAGAAGGCGACAAAAAGAAATAAAATAAAAAGACAAACAAAAGCGGCTCTTTTGAATTATTTAAAAAAAATTGAACCCGGCTTTGCTTCTGTTTTTTATTTTAAAAAAGAAACAAAAAATCTTTCTTTTGAAGAAATAAAAAAAGAGATATTGTTTCTTTTAAAAAAATCTAAAATTTTATGATTGGGAATATTTATCAAATTGTTTTTTTTCAGCCGTTGTATAACGGTCTTATTTTTTTAACGAAAATTCTGCCGTTTAATGATTTAGGGCTGGCAATTGTTTTTTTGACGGTGATAGTCAGATTTATTTTATTTCCTTTGAGCCATAAATCAATAGTTACGCAAAAAAAAATAAAAATTTTAGAACCGGAGATTAATAAAATTAAAAATAAGCATAAAGAAAAACAAGAAGAACAGACGAAACAAATAATGGCTTTGTATAAAAATCACGGCATAAATCCCTTCTCTGGTTTCTTTTTAATTCTTATACAATTACCCGTTTTTATCGCTTTATATACGATTCTTAGAAATTTTTCTGCTATAAATTCCGATTTACTCTATTCTTTTTTGGGCGTTGTTGAAAAAGTGAACACATCTTTTTTGGGGTTAATAGATATTTCAAAGCCCAGTTATTTAATTTCTATTCTGGCGGGTCTTTCCCAGTTTTTTCAAATAAAATTATCTTTACCTCCCGGCAAAAAAATACCCCAAAAAGAACGTTCTTTTAAGGATGAGTTGCAAAGAAGCATGGGAATTCAGATGAGATACGTTATGCCCGTATTTATTTTTTTTATTGCCCAGCGTTTTTCCTCCGGACTGGCGCTTTATTGGACAACTTCAAACATTTTTGCTATATTTCATGAAATTATCGTAGCCAGAAAAGCAAAGAAATTAGAACAAAATGGAAGATAAAAAAATAGCAATAATTAAAAAATTAATGGAGGAATTGTTGGAAAAACTGACGGTTTGCGCGGAGGTTGAAGTGCTGGAGACGACCGATGGACCAAAATTTATTGTAAAAACTCCAGAAGGTAGCTTGCTTATCGGGGAGAATGGCAAGAATTTAATTTCTTTTAATCATATTGTTAAAAAAATGGCCGGAAAAATTATCGGAAAAAACGAAGAAGAAAATTTTTCTTTTTCGTTGGACATCAATGATTATCAGGCGAAGAAAATAGAAGATTTAAAAAATTTGGCCAGGGTGAATGCTCAGCGCGTCAGGTATTTTAAAAAGGAAATTGTTTTAAGGCCGATGAGTTCTTTTGAGAGAAGAATTGTCCACATGACTTTGTCGGATTGTCCGGATATTATAACCGATAGCATTGGCGACGAACCGGAAAGAAAAGTTACTATAAAACCCTATCTCTAATTTAATTGCAAGCTCCACAAGGCGCCGTCTTTTTTGTTTTGGAATAAAAGATAATTTTCACTATCGTCCGTGAAAAGATTTATGGCGTCAAAACCATCTTTGTCCATTATTATTTTTGTGGAGCCGTTGGCTAAATCTATAGCCCAAAGAGAATCTTCAAAAGAAATCAGTCCTTTATACCAGTCATTGGGATAATTGCCGCCGGGTATGGATTTTGGCGCGGCGCAGTATATCAGATTTTCTTTTGTTGGGCTGAAAAAACATTTTTCCGGAAGCACTTTATAAGAAAAATCGGAAAAAGTTTTTTCTTTGGCGTCGTATATTTTGGCGGAAAAGCCATTTTTTTCACTTTGGCTGTAAATTACTTTATTACCAACAGAAGAATAAAGCGCCGTCAGTCCTTTGATACCGCCGATTATTTTTGAAAAATCTCCCGTTTGGGGATTTAAACTATAAAAATATCCTTCAATTGAGGCAGACGGTTTGGTTTGAATGGTTATAATGTCTTTTTGTGGCCATTTGATTAAAAAGTTTTCAAAAGGTGAGGAAAATATTTCTTTTTGGTTTTTGTTTTCCAGAGAAGCCGTTACGCCCGTCACCCCGTTATTTTTAAGCAGGTAAAATATTTTTTCTTGACTAGGCGACATAACTATGGCCGATAAGTTTAGGGGGAGGAAGCTCCCTTCTAGTTGGTTTGTCGTGGTAGTGGTGGATGTTGTTGGGGATGAGACTAAAAAAGTTCTTAAACTGTCAGTTTCCGGGTCAATATATTTTAAAGCGGCTTTTGATAAATCATTGGACCAGACTGTTTCAAACACTTTTGGGATAGTGGTAATGCTGATTTGTTTTTTTTCTCCGCCACGCGGGCTTATTTCGTAAAGATGTCCGGTTGATTGCTCAAAATAATTTATCTTGCCGGTATTTTTATTGAAAACGGCGCCGGAAACGGGTATTTGTGTCAGCTGCGTTAATTTCCCCGCCGGCTGCGCTGATTCTGTTTCAGAGCTTTTGGGCCGGATACTTGCTATGGGTTGTTCAAACAGGCTTAAATCACCTCTTTCTTTGCTGGAGGGAAAAAGATAAGAGAAAAATCCTTGTTCTCCCGGCTGGGCGCTTTGCGAAGGCCAGAGAAAATATATAGCCAAACCAATAATGACTATCCCTATAATTATTCCTGTTATGATTAATATTTTTTTGTTCATGAAATAAAACCGATGTTTAAAGCGGTGTAATGCCTAAGTTTAAATTGACTAAGTCTGGATTGATGGTGGAAAGAATCAGCCACGCGCCAATAATTACCAATAATCCTAAGATGGCTTGCCAGATTCTGTTCTTTGCTTTTTCTACGGTGCTGGTATTGCCGCCGGCCATAATATATTCAAATCCGCCGACGGTTATGACAACGACAGCCAATATTCCCCCCAGTACAATGGCAAATTTTAAGACATCGTTGGCGTAAGAGGAAAAAGGTTTGACAGTTGGTGGGTTTGATGTTTGGTTGTGGGCTGTGAATGTTTCGTTTGGGACTAGTATTTCAGCCAGACTTTTGTTTGTGGCAGCAAAACTAACAATGAACAATATTCCGATTGCCGCGAAAACAAAAATTATCTTATTAAATTTTATATTTTTCTTCATTAAAAATTGATATTTAAACTTTCCTCGGCAAATTGGAAAAAATTAGCCAAATTTTTAATTTGCAGATTTATGGCGCCGGTTCCAGTTATGCCGGTTGGCGTTTCAAAATTCATAACTTTCGGATTGTTTTCTTCCGGCGCTATGTTTTGGCCATTCATTTTCCAATTGTAATCAAGTTTTTCCGGGTTGGAGAAAAAGAATGGCTCGGCTATAATGTTAATTGTTTTAACTAGCATTTGGAATTCGCCCTTAATGGCTTTGTTGAACAAGGTTCCCAAGCTGGGGTTGTCTTCGTAGAAAATTATTTCCGGCTTTGCTTGGTTGGCCGGCAGTATTATGGTTTTTTCAAAAACAGCGCTTTTGTCCGCGTTAGAAACCTTAACAGTTACGGCGTAATTATTATAATTTTCTATTTTGAACGAAAAAGAATTCTTTTTATAGCCCGAAGAATTCAATATTCCTTCATAATTTAAAGACCATTCATAAAATAAATTTGACGGCAGGATTCTTTTTCCGCCGGAAAACAGGTGGGGGATGGCGACTGCTTTTACCCGCGAGTCTATAACGGGGAGCGGCAGGCCATTATACCAATAAGGAGCGCAAGTCATGGCTTCGCACAAAAGATCTACATCGTTTCCTTGCAGTATTAAAGTTTTTGTTAATTGAATATCATTTTCGGTCGTAACAGAAACGGAAATTGTTTTGCTTTTTCCGGCATCGGGCGCCACGGTTTCTATAGAGGTTTTACCGATGCCTTTTTCGGTGGTTTTGTCTCCGATGCGCCAGATGATATTGCTTCGGCTGGCGTCAAAGCCGGAGCTGTATATTTGCGCTTTGATAGGCGAACCCGGCGTTGGATTTTGAGGAACAATACTTATGGAAACATTTTCCCCGAATGCCCGGGCATTTTGGAAAAAGGCCAATAAAACAAGAATTACGCAACCAAATAAAAATTTTAAAATTTCTTTTCTCATTTTTTAAATTATAACATTTCTTTGGTAAAGATTCTTACCAGTGTGGCGCCAAAACAGACAGGCAGAACTCCCACAAAGAAATCAATTATACTTCCAATTCCTATCGTTAATACTGTTTTTTCTATATTTTTTCCACCAAAATTAAGATAAAGCACTCCGCCCCAAATAAAGTTAAATAAAGGCGCGCTAAATGGAATCATGGCCAGTAGGTCAAATAACAGCGCTCCTGATAAAATCAGCCAATGTTCAGATAATTTTTTTCCGACAGACATTGCTGCCACGGTTTTTTCAATGGGATTTTCTTCGCCTTCTTCTTTTTTTCTGTCTTCTTGTAATTGCATCAGCCGTTCGTTTTCAATTGTTGTCGCTTGGTCCATCGGAATCTAATTTTTGTTTAGCCCTTTTAATGGCTATTAGTTGGGCCGGGTCAGAGGTGATAATTTGGTCTTCGGTATAAGAGGCGATTATTTTTATGGCCACATGTTTTAAGCCGGCAAAAAACATTCCTTCTCCCACATCGGATTCCAGCAGCAAGAATTTTTCCTCGTCTGTCAGTTTGAATATATTTTGCAGAACATCAATGGCGGCTGGGGATTGTTTTAGGAGTATTTGTATCGCTGAGTTTGTTATGATGGGGCTTCCGTAGGGCGATGACAAAAAATCTCCGACATCCTGGGTAATTGTAGCCAGCCCTAGATAATATTTTCTGCACCTTTTGGCTATGTGCGTTAAGAACGACGCGCCGTCGGGCGATTTCATCATCCACCATGCTTCATCAATTACCAGCAGCCGTTTTTTGAGCTCCCGTCTTACGGCATTCCAAACAAATTGGATGATAAGGTACATGGCCACCGGCCTTAATTCGTCCTCCATATCGCGCACGGAAAAGGTTATGAGTTTTTGGTCTATGGCCACATTTGTCGGCTGGTTTATGAATCCGGCCCAAGTGCCTTGAGTGTATTTTTTAAGTTTTGTAGCCATAGTCTCGCCTCCTTCCAGGCTGGCTAAAACCAATTCCAGGTCGGAAAGCACCGGCGGCACTTTGTTTGAGAAATCGGAATCCGGCGTAATATCTCTGGCGGCGTAGGTTTCCGTTATGGCTCTGTCCAGCACCGAGTCTTCTTCCGGTGTCAGTCCGCCAAGCATTATTCTGAAAAGGCCTACCAGACTTATAATATGCGATCTTAAAATATCCGATGGCGCTTCGTCTTCTCTTGGCAGAGGCAAGTCAAAAGGGTTGATGTGGTGTTCCGAACTCAATGAGATATTAAAATAATCTCCGCCGACCGCTTGGGTCAAATATTTATATTCCATTTCCGGGTCAATAATAATAACACTGGTTCCGAACATCAGCGATCTCAGTATTTCAAGTTTTGTGGCGTAAGATTTTCCGGCGCCGGCCTTGGCAAATGTTACGGAGTTGTAATTTTCAAGAGAAAAGCGGTCAAACAAAACCAAGCTGTTGTTGTGCCTGTTGATGCCGTAAAGAATGCCCTTGTTGGAGGTCAGGTCAAAAGAAACAAAAGGGAATAAACTTGAAAGGGGAGAAGAATTCATTTTGCAGTGCACTTCCAATTTGTCTGTTCCCAAAGGAAAAGATGTTTCAATGCCCTCTGTTTGCTGAAAGAGCGCCGGTTTGGCATAAATCAGTTTTGCTTCAAGCGCCGATCGAATTTCTTTTTCCAGTGAATTTAATTCTTCAAAATTGTCCGCATAAACCGTGATATATAAACCCAGATTGAAAAGCCGCTCCTGCGCTTGCTGTAATTTATCTCGCAAGTCTTCCAAGTCTTGATAAGCGGTATCCAGCATCGGGTCTCTGATGAGCCCTTTTTCTTCCCGTATGTGAATTTGCGATTGGACTTCGGCGACTTTTTTCTGCAGTTGTTTCAAAACACTGGAAGTGTCAACCGGATGGATGAAGATTGAAATATCAAAAACTTTATCCATGTTTATAATCGGGGAAAACCAATTGGCCGACAAAAAGCGCGGATAGGAAAAAATGAAAATAGTTTTCGCTATTTTGTTGCCGATTCTTATATAATTGGGAGCAACCTGAAGCGCCGAAGGAGCTATGATGTCTTTAAGTTCCAAAACCCCGGAGCTGTAAATTTCTCCCGGATGAACCGGCAGAATTTTTTCTTCTTCTTTGTTTTTGTTAAATAGTTGCATATTCTTGTTTTGGTATTGATGTTCTTTCTTCTTCCTCCGGGTTGTAGAGGCCGTAGAAAAGTTCAATTAATTCTTCTGTATTAAGAGGCACGGTTCTTATTCCCGCGCGCGCCAGTCCCTGCGTTACCGTGTCAGCGCGCTGCAATAGCTGGTTTTTTTCTTTTTCAAAATCATTTTGGCTTATGGCCGGCGTTTTTTTGCCGCTGCTTAATATTTTATCCAAAAAAGCGGAGAAAGGATTATTTTTTTTCTCAAAGATGGTTGAGGAGTAAGGGATCACAATATAAAATGTTTTGTTTACTATTTTAGTTGAGGCTACGAAGTCTCTGATAAAATCTATATATTCTTTGGTTTGGATTTTCAGCAGTTCGTCGGTTTGCTCCCGTTCTTTTTTTCTCAGCGCCTCAAGGTATGTTTCTATGTTTAGTCCTCTTGATTGGATGTAAAATTGCACATGAAAATCCAGAGAGTTTAAAAAGTTTTGGTATTGCGATATGGTTGCCTCCTGTTCGTCTGCCGATTTCAGGGCGAAGTTTAAGGAAGACGCCATTAAAATCATACGCATTGAGCCGTCTTTAAGTATAATCACGCCGTCTCTGATTTCTTTTATGGAAACAAATTCTTGTGATGGTGCGCTTTTTATATTTGCCATATTTATATTTAATTTTTTTCTATTTCCTGTTTAATGTCTAAGCTCCATGCCAGGTCTCTAAGCTTGTTTTTGGTCAGGGCGGGTAATGGTGTTGGCGGGGTTTCTTTTTCTGACAAAATGCGCTGTATTTTTTGCGGTTCGGGTTCTCTTTTTTTCCAGGTATAAATTTTATTTTTCATCAAATAATTAAATCCATTTTCTGCGACATTGATGAGTGGTTTGTTGTGAATTTTGTAAAAAGCCAGCGCCACCGCCAGCGCCCCTACCAGCATTCCTAGTATAATAAAAAGAAAGAAGGGGAGGGAGATGTAAAGCAGGAAGATGGCGGCGCCTCCGCCAGCCAAATAAAGAAACTGGCTTAAGGTCAGCGGCCCGAAAATTTTGTCTTCAACTTCAATAAATTGTGGTACTTGAAATTTCATATTGGCTAACTTAGCGGTTCTCGATAAGGATCAATGTCTTTAGTATAGCTTGTAATTTCCGGTTTGGCGCGGAAAGTTTTGCTTCTTTGCTCAAAAATGTCTTTTTTATTTTTTTCCGCGATTGGTTCGTTGTTGGAAAAAGTTTTCAGGGGATTTATGACTGGCGGCATTTGCTGTTCCGGTTGCTCTTTTTCTTTTTCTTCTTTCTCGGTTTCTCCACTATGAATTTTTCTCAATGATTCCCTAATTTTGGAAAATATTTTTTCGTTTATTTCATGGGCCACTTTTCTGGCCAATTCTTTTTGGAGGTCCATTCGGTTGGCCAAATTGGAGATGAATTCGGCTGGATGAGTGATGCCCAACATTAGCAGTCCGGTCTCGTCCGCCATGATGCCCAATTTTTCCGTGGTCAGATTATTTTCTTTGGCGATACTTTGCAGAATTTCAGCCGTGTTCACGCCGAAATACGCTTCTTTCACATCCGGCGGAAGTTTTTGATAAAGTTCGTTTAATTTTTCTGATGTTAAATTTGCCATGAATTTTTATTTTCGTTTTGTTATTTTTTCCCATTCTTTTTCGGCATGTTCTCTTGTTCCTTCTTCTCCTCCCCGAGTTTTTTTTATATTTTGAGCGGCCGGGCCAATCGTCCAAGCCATAGCCGCTTTGTTGTTGGCCGCCTTAAGGTTTTCAGTCAGTTGATTAAAATCGTCAAATATTTTATCGGCATTTTTTCCGCCTTTTTCCGCAATCTCATTAAGCTCTTTCGGGCTTATCTTTTGATAGAGACTGGTTTTTTCTTCCGGAGTCAGTTTTTCCATTCTGTTTATGTAATCTTTTACTTCATATCCTCTATATTCTTTGCCGGTTTTCTCTTTTTCTTCTACTGAAAGAGTGTTCACTAAATTGTCATAAGTTGATCGGAAGGCAGGATTTTTCTCCAGCAGTTCAACTCGTTCTCTGGCAGACATTTTCTTAAACATTTCTTTTTGCGCTTGTTTGTCGGCTAGCGCTCCCTTGCCCAAACTGGTCAAATAGGTGGCTCTTTCCGCCGCCGGTAGATTCATTCCTCTTTGAACATAGGTTTCTATTTGTTCTTTTCTGCCGCCAACTCCGGCCAATTGTTTCGCCTTGTCCATTGTCCATCCGCCCAAGAGAGGGCTAGCCGCGACAAACCTTTCCATTTTTGGGGAGCCGGCAATACCTTCTCCGGCTCTGGCAATAGTTCGTCTGGCGGCGAATCGTGGAATGGCCCCGGCATAACCCAGCATTTTATTTTTGGCTCCCGTGGCAAAAGATATGGCGCTGGTCGCTCCCGCCCCGCCCATTTTTTTCGCCACCGTTAAACAGCCGAGCATGAGTATTATAAGCGTAACAAATTGGATGGCCAGCGCGGCGGTATTAGAGTCCGGCTGTAATATGGCGGTGGCGTAGCTGGCATCGGTTGTTCCTAAAAGAGTTTGATAAGACCCTTCACTGATAATTTTGGCCACCAGATAAAAAAGGAAAAGAAAAGCCGGCGCGAAAAGCGCTTGGCTGAAAAGAGTGTCCCACCATTGGCTGGCGTAAGATTTTGTTTTTGGCAGAACCATAGCGATAAAAGCCAAAGGAGCTAGCAGTATTAAAAATTGCAGAGCTATGGACCGGACGAGAAATAGCAACCCGCCGGCAAAAAGCACAAAAGAAGTTATTAGTATCATGGCGCAGCCGAAAACGGAAATTATAATTATCTGCTGGTAGGTGGCCGTTGGCTGGCCCGCAACAACAAAACTGTCACCTTTTGGCTCAAAAATGGTTTGTATTTTTAACCCTTCTGCGAAAATTTCTGAAATGTTACTTTTTCCGTTGACAGTCATACTTTGGTAAAATTCATTGGCAAGGATGTTTGTTGCGTTAATTACCGTTGTTGTTATTAGCATACTGAAATTTACCAAGAGCGCTACAATGACAACTGTTCTTAAAAGTTCTTTCATTCCATAACCGCTGATTTGCAGAATGGTGGCAATGCCGATATAGATTAGGATGAATATGAAAAATAGGTTGGCCAAATCTCTGGTTATTGTCCAGCCGGTAGCCACTAGACCGCCGGTCTGGGTTAATTTGGCGTTGTTTATGGAGTATGTTATAGATGCGTCAAAAAGACCAGCCGCCACATACAAAACTTTAGAGCAGACTTCCATCATTACGTTTCCCAGATTACTTAGAAGTGATTTTACCATTCCGCCCGGGTTGGACATAACATCGGCCGGGTTTTCCGCGCTATAATTATCTTCTCCATAACTCGTTTTTATTCCAATTGGCCCCAGGACTATCACCAGCGCTATAATTATTATTAAAATTTTTCTTTTATTGGACATTGACCGTAATGGGTATTGAATTATAAAGTCCTTCGTCGTCCGTCACCCGCAAGTTGATTATTTTTGTTCCGCTGGTTGAATATTGCACTTGTATTATTCCCGGTTTGGCATTTGGCGCGGCGCTGATTCCTTCAAAACCATTGCCTATCGGCGTTTCCGTTGTGTCTCTGCTTTGGCTTTCGTCAAAAGTTCCGTCTCGGTTCCAGTCGGCTATATACCAATCGTAAAGGCCGTCGTTGTCAAAATCCCATTCGTACATGGCGATTTTGGGTGTTTTGTCGTTGTCTTTGGAAAGAGAAGGGTCAAGAGTAAAAAATTGGTCTTGCATGGCCGAACTTGGGGCGGTTATTTTTGCCTCCGGCGTTATTAGGTCTAAAATTTCAGGAAAGTCATAATTGGGAAAAGGAGGTATGACTCCGATTTCGTGGACAATTCCTTCCGGAGTTCCTTCCGTGCTTACTCCAAACCACTTGATTGGCAAAAATAAACTAGCCTCAATTTTTTTCATAAAGCGTTCAGAAGATGTGTTCGGAGCGGAGCCGTCGGTTGTGTAATAGATAGTCGCCGGAATATTTGAAAGTAGACTGATACTGCTGGGTCCGACAGCCACGGCGGCCGTGGACGGAGTTTTTTCAGTAGATAGAAAAGGCGGGAAAAGATTTATGGTATGCCATTTTTCTTTGTTTCCGCTCTGGTCTATGCCGAACCATTTTAAGGTGGCAGACGAAATTATCTCTATTGGTCCGGTGTATGGGATAGAGGATAGTCCGGGCTCTGTTCCATCAAGCGTGTAGTAAATAATAGCATCTTCATTGGCTGTGATTTTGATATGCCAGCCATCGGATGGAGAGGCGGTTGTGACCGGAGCTGAATCATCCATAAGGCCGGAAGCGGATACTGCCGAAGTCGCCCCTGCGGAACTTGTATCAGACGCGGTTATGGCCATGACACCTTCTTGGACCAGTCGGTTTATCAGCGCGTCTGTAATGGCGACAACATAAGATTCCCATTCTTCGTTGCTTATCAGCCAATCAAGGTTTGTTTGGACTGATTTTGATGTGGCATCGGCAATTATTTTGCCAGGTGTTCTTGTTTGCCATTTTTCGCAAGTGCATTCAGGTGGTACCTCGTTCTCTTTGTATGAACCTGTTTGAAGAGATGTATTGTTAGTTCCTTCAATACGGCAAGTCATTTGTTTGCAAACTTTATCATTTAAAAATCCAACACCGGATTCCGCTTCACTTTTAGCCGCCTCTTTGGCTTTTACTGCCGCGGCAATTTGTTGATTTGAAGTTTTGATAAAAAGTCCGTACGGGTTGTTTTGTTCTTCGCTGGTTGCAATCCAGGCTTTCCAGCCGCCATTTTGGAAATTTCCCATAAAGTCGTCAAAATTCGCTCCTACTTCAGAAAGGGTGCACATTGCCGTGTTGGTGAATGTTTGGGGATTTCTTAGGCCTAGATTTATTCTTATTGCCCAGCCGGGCTGACAAAGCGCGGACATAACCTGGTCTCCGACTAATTGTTGAACTGCTTGACCGCCTGCTATTTCAGCCGTATCTCTTAAAAAACCTTTCCAGTCGGTGACAAATTTTGGCTTGCCCCCGCCCTGTATCCATTCTACGATTTGATTGACCATAGTATCTAAAAGCACTTTTCTGAATTTGGCCATAACTGCTTTCATAAGACTGTTTTGTTTTATAAAGGCCCATTCAAATGCCTCGACGACATATTGTTGTCCGGCTATTGCGGCTTGTTTTACTTGGGTCGCTGCGTCTGATAACCATTGGCCGATATCAACACTTAGGTCTGTCCTGATTGTTGGCCAGGCAGCGCGGCTTTTTTGAGGATAAAATAAACCTCCGACGCAGGACGCGCAGATTGTAAAAATTAAAAATATAAACAAAATTTTATTCCGCATATGTCTGGGCTATTTTTAAAAAATTTTGTATTAATCCTGCCATTTCTTCTCTTATTTTTTGGTTTTCCTGAAGAGCCAAGACCGTTTTTAAGGGATCGCTGTTTACTTCTTTGACGCTTTCATAAACTTTTTTGGTCGCCATAAGCAATTCTGTTTCTCTTTTGTGGATTTGCAGAAAATCAGATGGTACGGCAATTTTTTTCATATTGGCAATGGCGATTTCAAAATAGTTTATAAATTCATCAACTTTTTTAAAATTTTCTGTTTCAATTGCCTCTGACAGAATTTCTTCTTCGCTCTTACCTTGGTAAGGGCTTTTCGGCATGGCTTTTTCTATTTCGCTGACGTATTTCTGCACGGCCGTGAAAGAATTATCACTACCGGTTTTTATTTCAGACAAAGCGATTTGCGGATTGAGGCCGGCAATAAAATTTAAAAGCGCTTGCCCGGTATTTTTATCAACCATGCTTAATGGGTTTGAAAGGTCAACTTGTTCCAGTTGTGTCGGGTCTTGGATTTGTGAACTGATGATTTGGGCGAAGCTTTGTGTTAAGTTGACCGGTTGCTGTGATTTTTGATTGTCGGCTAAAAAATTATTTTCGTCTTTTTTACCGGTTTTCGGATTGGAGGTTGGGTCTGTTGGGCTGTATCCCAGTATTGTTTCTTCTTTGTCCGAGTATCCGTCTTTGTCGGTGTCTTTGTTGTTGGGGTCGGTTTTCCAGAGCGCTTCTTCCCAGTTTCTTAATCCGTCGTCGTCGTTGTCCAAGGTCGCGCTTTCAATCACATCAGGGGAGATGACTTGGTTGGCGATTTTTTCATAAATTGTTTTCGGTTCTTTGTTTTTAGCAAGCCAAAACCAGCCGGCTACAACAAAAAATGCCAGCAAAAGCAGGATTGCCAGAACAATCAAATATATTCTGTTTTTCACATTTAAATTATAACACTTTTTTCGCTTTTCCACCGCCCTTTTTCCGCCCCCATGTGGATAATCAATGTTCGAAGTTCAACTTCAATCATTGGCGTGCGGGGGATTGACAAGTTACTATTTTTGTGTATAATTATAGTTAGAAAATAACTAGAGTTTTTTTGACAATATTAATAATTTTGATGGCCCTAATCCCACCTACGGTGGGACGGGCGAGGAGGTTTGAGATGATAAAAAAAATTTCGGAAAGTTTAATTAAAGATTTTATTTGGTTTTGTTTTCTTTTTTTGGCCCTGCTTTTTGCGCTTGTAATGAGTGGCTGCGCCACCGGGCCGCTGAACCAGAAGGAGATGTCGCCGGTTTTAAGTTCGCTGGACGGCAACCCGCGAGAGGGCCTGATTATTTTGGAAGGCGAGCCGGCCGCAAGCATTGAGTTTCGCGACCAAGCCGGCTGCTTGGTGGCTCCTCAATGGAACGAGGCCGGAGCCAGTCCGCTCGCGCCGACCTATAATGGCCAACGCCGGCCGCGGTTGTATGCCTATTCCGCGCTGGAATTTGGCTCGTACACAGTTAAGATCCGGCCGTTTTACTACACTGCTAATCTTTTTTTAAAAAGGCAGTTGGTGGAGTTGCCGGTTCAAACTTCGTCGGTTTATATTGACCGGCGGACTGACGATTATGACGGCCAGTACACCGGCCGGCACTGGGGTTGGATTTTGCGGATAAACACCGGCAATATTCCCCGGGGACATTTTTCCGGGCCAAAAATTAATATTTCGGGTACCGGATTGCCGGGGTTGGTATTGAATAGACTTTTCGGGAGGTAATTTAAGAGGCGTTGAGTTTTGAAAAATAAACTTGACGCCTTTTATCATTTTGGGGGAATTTGGTATAATTTGGTATAATAAAGATAATAATATGAAAGAATTTTTTACAAAAATTTTTGAAACTTTTAATTTTAAGAAGTACTGTGAAGAATACAGGGTCGGCTTATGGGAATGCCCGCCGTTTCTTTTTCTTATAATGGGTTTGTTTATAATTTTTTCCATCCTGGCGACTTATTTTGTCAGTAGAGTTTATGTTGACCCGATGATAGTGGCACTGATTGTTATTGGCGTGACATCGGTTCTTTTTATTCTTAGTTACGTGATTATTGGTTCTTTTGAGCGAGTGGCGTCAGTATCAAAAGAAAAATCGGAATTTATCAGTATCATGTCGCATCAATTAAGAACTCCGTTGTCGTCAATCAAGTGGCAGCTGGATTTGTTGCTGCGTAAAGGAATTGGCCTTAGTGGTGAAGCCGGCCAAAAAGCCCTTTCGGCTATTGATGAACAGAACGAAAGAATGATCCGGTCTATCAATGACATGCTCGAAGTCAGCCGCTTGGAGGATACGGTTTTTATTTTTGATACGTCAGTTTTTTCACTAGTCGGTTTGGTTAAAGAGATTATTAAGAAGAGCGAAAATCAAGCTAAATTGATGGGCTTGGAGATAATTTTTACTCCGCCGGCTGAAGATATAGAAATTAAGGCTGACAAGATGCGGCTCGGCGTCGTTATTTTTCATTTTTTGGAGAATTCTATTAAGTATAGCCGTAGCGGAGGGAAAATAAGTATTTTTCTTGAAAATTTGCCGGACAAAATTCGCTTTTCGGTCAGTGATGAGGGGATAGGTATTTCTAAACAGGATTTGGATAAAATTTTTAAAAAGTTTTATCGCGGAAGCGAGTCTAGAAAGTACAAAAGTGATGGATTGGGCGTCGGCCTTTATGTGGCAAAGTCTATTATTGACTCTTTGGGCGGGCAAATAGATTTTTCCAGCATAGAAGGCAAGGGGTCTACTTTCTGGTTTACCCTGCCTGCCGGACAGGCAGGTTTGCCATTAAACAATAAATAAAATAAACAATATGAAGAAACGCATACTTTTTATTGAAGACGAAGAACATTTGCAAAAACTGGCCGTTTCGGCGCTGCAAGAGGCCGGTTATGAAGTTTTGAGCGCTTACGATGGGGAAGCGGGCATTAAAATTTTGGAAGAAAGAAAGCTTGATTTGATTTTGCTGGACTTGATTCTGCCAAAAAAAGATGGTTTTGATGTGCTGGCCTATATGCGTTCAAAAGAAGAAATGAAAAATATTCCGGTTATTGTTTTGACTAACTTGGAAGAAAAATTTGATATAGGGCGCGCCATGAAATACGGCATCCGGGCTTATTTGGTCAAGGCGAATTACAGTTTAGACGAAGTAATAAGCAAAATAAAAGAAATTCTTGGAAATGAAAGTTGAACCGCGACAATTAAAAGTTTTTTTGCTGGACGCCGGGCTTGTTTCTGAATCTGATTTGGAAAAAATCGGCCAGGAAGCGGAAAAAGAAAAAAAAGACCTTGGAGAACTTTTAGTAAAAAAAGGAAAAATTACCAGCAATGATTTGCGCCGCTTGCAAGCGTATATTTTGGGCATTCCTTTTGTTGATTTGGAAAAGGAAAAAATTGATTTCAAAATTTTGTCTTTTATTCCGGAGCCGATAGCCAGGTCGTACAACATAATCGCTTTTAATAAAAAAGACAGCGAGCTTGAAGTGGCCATGCTTGACCCGCAGGATTTGAAAGCAATAGATTTTATCAAGAAAAAATCCGATTTGAAAATTTTGCCAAGACTGACCACGGATAAATCCATAAAAAACGCGCTTCAGCAGTACCACAAAAGTTTGAAGGCGGAGTTTGGCGACATTATTAAAAAAGAAAGCGGCGAATTTATAAAACCTATTATTGAAGAAGTTGCCGGTAGCGGAAGCAAGGTGGATTTGGAAAAAATGGCCGGTGAATTGCCCGTGATAAAAATTGTTGACACCTTATTGAAACACGCGATTATTCAAAGGGCCAGTGATATACACATTGAGCCGATGGAAAAAGAAGTTTTGGTCAGGTATAGGATTGACGGTATTCTGCATGATGCCATGGATTTGCCGAAAGAAGTTGCCGATGCTGTTACTGCCAGGATAAAAGTCCTTTCCAGTTTGAAGCTGGACGAAAAAAGACTGCCGCAGGACGGGCGCTTTAAAATAGAAACACCGGAAGAAAAAATTTCTTTTCGCGTTTCCATATTGCCTGTTTACGGAGGAGAAAAAACTGTTTTAAGAATTTTACATGAGAATGCCAAAGGTTTTTCTTTGGAAACTTTGGGTTTTCACGGCGAGCAGCTGGAAGCGGTGCATAAAGCCATAATCCGGCCGCATGGCATGATTTTGGCGACCGGCCCGACCGGCTGCGGGAAAACCACCACTCTTTATACCGTTTTGGATATTTTGAATACTCCGGGCGTAAATATTTCCACCATTGAAGATCCGATTGAATACCAGATTCCGCGGATAAACCAGACACAGGTTAAGCCGGAAATCGGATTTTCTTTTTCCAGCGGTTTGAGGTCTTTGGTTCGTCAGGACCCGGATATTATTATGGTCGGCGAAATCAGGGATTCCGAGACGGCCTCTTTGGCGGTTAATGCCGCCCTAACCGGCCATTTGGTGCTGTCAACTTTGCATACTAATTCCGCCTCCGGCGCTTTTCCTCGCTTGCTGGATATGGGCATAGAGCCGTTTCTTTTGGTTTCAACCTTGAACCTTGTTATTGCTCAGCGTTTGGTCAGGCGCTTGTGCGAAGGAAAAGAGCCGTATAAATTAACTAAGCAAAATTTGGAAGATTTGGGGGAGGAGGTGGATTTGAAAAGAGTTTTGGAAATTTTGAAAAAAACAAAAACGATAAAGCCAGATCAAGATTGGGACAGCATAGTTTTTTACAAACCAAAGTCGACGCCGGATTCTCCTGATGGTTACAAGGGCAGGATTGGCATTCACGAGGCTTTAGTTGTCACCGAGACTATCAAGGAACTCATGATGAAAAATTCTACCGCCGATGAAGTGGAAGCACGGGCGAAAAAGGAAGGCATGCAGACGATGTTTGAAGACGGAATTTTGAAAGCGGCGCAAGGACTGATCTCGCTGGAAGAAGTTTTCAGAGTGACGCGGGAGTAATTTCTTTTTTAGTATCTGTGGGAGGTCGGACCTCCCACAGATTATTTACTATATAGTTTAAAGCGGTCGTCACTAGTTATATAGTGTTTTTTTCACAAGGTACAAAAAAGGCCGACCGGACCATTTTGTACCTTTTTTGAATAACCCTTTTTTGAATAACCCTTTGTAATTTGACAGGGTAGTATAAATATGCTATCTTGTTTTTAGAATTTGGCATTGAAAATCGAAAAAAGGAGAGAAATAATGTTATCAAATACAAATAATGTTTTTGGCAGGATGGTGTTAATTGTTATTTTCCCAGCCTGTTTCTATTTAAGTATAAAGTTTCTGGGTTTTCTATTTGAGGTGGGCTGGAATTCTGTTCTTCTAAAAAAACTTTTTGTTGTTGCAATTTCTTCTATGGTTTATGGGGTTATTGCGAGTAAAATGATTAAATAAGATAAATATTTTTATTCTAAAAACTCGGAGAACGAGAATTCTCCGAGTTTTTTCATTTTTAGCAAATTGTTTTTGTGATATTATTTAAATAAGATGCCGAGTTTTAAATTTAAGGCGAAAAATTTGGAAGGAAAGGAAATTAATGGCACGCGCGAAGCGGAGGACAAATTCGCTTTGGCGCGCGCTTTGAGGCAGGAAAATTACATCCTCATTGATTTTCAGGAAGAGGGCAAAAAAAGAAAATGGAATATTTTTTCTTTTAGTTTTGATGGAGTGCCTTTTGCCGAGAAAATGATTTTTACTCATAATCTGGCAGTCATGGTGGGCGCCGGCATTTCTTTAACCAGGGCGCTGGGTATTTTGATAGAACAGTCAAAGAATGTAAAATTCAAAAAAATTATTTTAAAAATTTCCAATGATATTACGAAAGGGCGGAGTTTAAGCGACAGTTTGTCCGATCATAAAAAAATTTTTTCCGCTCTGTATGTTTCCATGGTCAAGGCGGGCGAAAAGAGCGGTAAGCTTCACGAGTCTCTGAATTTGCTGGCCGACCAGATGGAAAAGGAGATGCGCATAAAAAGAAAAATAAGAGGCGCCATGGTTTACCCGCTCATTGTGTTAATTACCATGGTTGGCATCGCTATTTTAATGCTGATTTATGTTGTTCCCAGCCTGGTTTCCACCTTTGGGGAATTGGGCATTCAATTGCCTTTGAGTACAAGAATCATAATCTGGCTTAGCCGGTCTTTGATTTCCAGTTCTCTTTTGATTCTTTCTGTTTTTGTTGTTTTGGTAATTTCTTTTATTTATCTTTTGCGCTTGGCAGCCGTCAGAAAATTTTTAGACGGCGCTTGGCTGCGTCTTCCTATAATTTCTCCATTGATACAGAAAATTAATTCGGCCAGAACGGCGCGGACATTATCTTCTCTTATTGATTCCGGTGTTGAGATTTTGGAGGCGATGACCATAACCTCGGAGGTTGTTCAAAACGTGCATTATAAAAATGTTTTGATGGAATCTAAAAAAGATATACAAAAAGGCGAGGCAATTTCCGTTTCAATTAGAAAGTCAAAGGGAGTTTTTCCTTTGCTTTTCGGGGAAATGGTGGCCGTTGGAGAAGAAACAGGAAAGCTTTCAGAAATGCTTTTGCAGCTGGCAGTTTTTTATGAGGAAGAAGTGAACGAGGCGACAAAAGATATGGCAACCGTGATAGAACCGGTATTAATGGTTGTTATCGGCGCCGCCGTGGGTTTTTTCGCGATTTCAATGGTGAAGCCGATGTATTCAATGCTTGACGCTATTTAATTAATGCAAAGCGCAAAATGCAAAACTTAAACAAGGGAATTTCTTTGGTGGAGGCATTGGTTGGCATTGCTTTGATGCTGGTTGTTTTTGTCAGCTTTGTGGGTTTTTTGAATGCGGGGATAAAAATTGTCGGTGTTTCAAGCGCCAAGGTTGGGGCCGTGGCGCTGGCCAATGAGCAAATGGAAAAAATAAGAAATCTGCCTTACGCCGAGGTTGGCACAGTCGGCGGCATTCCCTCCGGCAATGTGCCGCAAAATATTTCTTCTGTTTTGAACGGCATAAATTATACGATTCGCACTTTGATACAATATGTTGACGACCCGGCTGACGGCGAAGGAGCCGAAGATGAGAATGGCATAACTGCGGATTATAAAAGAGTAAAAGTGGAAGTTGGCTGGGAGGGAAAAAATTTTACAAATCCGCTAGTTTTTGTTTCCGATGTCATGCCAAAAGGCATGGAAACAAATGCCGGCGACGGAACTTTGAAGATAAATGTTTTTGATGCCGCTATTTCTCCTGTTGTTTCAGCCGATGTTCATATTGAAAATAGCGAACTTGTTCCGTCTGTTTCCGTTGATGTTTTTACCAATTCACAAGGTAAAGTAGTCTTTCCTGGCGCGCCAACAGCCGCTTCTTACAAGATTACTGTAACTAAAACTGGACATAGTTCAGCTCAAACTTATGATGTTACACCTGAAAATCCCAATCCTCAGCCGGGACACTTGACTATTTTGGAAGGAGAAACTACTGAAGCCAGTTTTTCTATAGATTTAGTTTCTACAAAAACTGTTAAAACTTTTGAAGCTACCACCACGCTTCCGTTAATTCCTTTTCACATGAGGGGAGAAAAGATTATTGGCAAAGATATAGACAATGAACCTATTTATAAATATTCCCATGATTTATTGAGTGGCGGCGACGGGGCAAAAGAGATATTTAATCTTGAGTGGGATAATTATTTGTTGACAATAGATGGGCCATCCACCGGTTATGATATTTCGGAAATATGTCCGTTTCAACCATTTAATATTCTGCCTGATACGAATAATACAACAGATATAATTTTGTTTCCGCATGTAACTAATACATTTTTGGTGTCAGTGAAAGACGGAAGCGGTAATTTTATTCCCGGCGCTTCAGCGCGGTTGTATAAAACCGGTTATGATAAAACAGTGGACTCGTCGGCTACTTGCGGCCAATCGTTTTTTTCGCCGCTTTCAGCCTCGGCTAGTTATACACTTGAAGTGACAAAAACCGGTTATCAGAATTTTAGTTTGTCCAACATTAGTATTAGCGGACAATCAAATATGGAAATAAATCTTTCGCCGCTTTAATTTTATATTTTTATGAACAAAGGCTTAACAATAGTAGAAACATTGGTTTATATAGCGGTTTTCACTTTGGCCATGGGGGCTGTCTCCGGTTTCATCATCTATTTTTACAGAGGAAATTTTTATATTATTCAGCAGGCTTATGCCGTGAATAGCGCCAGGAGGGGGATTGAAACCATGACGCGCGAGATAAGGGAAATTACTTATTCCGATTCCGGCGCTTATCCGGTGGTGGCTGCCCAAGAACAAAGTTTTATTTTTTACAGCGATATTGATAAAGATGAGAATGTTGAAAAAGTGCGGTATTTTTTGGAAGGAACTGATTTTAAAAAGAGCGAGATTCAAGCCGTCGGCGACCCTCCCGTTTATCAAGACGGAGAAGAAATAATTTCGGTTATTTCAGACAATGTTCGCAATGGAGTTCAGTTGGTTTTTACTTATTATAACGCTTCAAGTACGGAAGTCGCTGATTTGAGTTGGATTACGGACATCAGATTGGTAAAAGTTAATTTGGTAGTGAATGTTGAACCAAATAGGGCGCCGGGGGAATTTACTTTGACATCCAGCGCCCAGATTAGAAACCTTAAAGAGGAATGAGCAAATTTCATCATTTTAATAACAGGGGTAGTATTGTTCTTATGGTTCTGGTGTTCAGCGGCATTTTTATTATTTTGTTCAGCGGAACTTTCGGATTTATTTTTACGCAGCACAAATTTCAAGCGGAAAAAGCGGAAAGAGAGAAAGCTTTGGAAATTGCGGAGGCGGGCGCGAATTATTATAAATGGTTTTTATCCCATTATCCGGATGATTTAACCGACGGCACGGGGGAGCCGGGTCCTTATGAGCATGAATATTATGATCCAGAAGGCGGCGCTATTGGTAAATTCAGTTTGGAGATTAGCGGAGTGCAATCCTGCGGTTTTTATTCGGCTATTGATATAACATCTACTGGCTGGACCCATAAAGAACCGTCTTTAAAAAGAGTGGTTAAGGTAAAATATGCCAGACCTTCTGTGGCGGAATACGCTTATATACTTAATGATAATGTTTGGGCGGGCGCGGACAGAGAAATAAAAGGAAAATATCATTCCAATGGCGGAATAAGAATGGACGGTGAAAATGATTCCTTGGTGACCAGCGCCAAAACGACATGGCAGTGCACTTCGTCTTTCGGTTGTTCTAGCCCTTACGAGGTAAAGCCGGGAGTGTTTGGCGACGGCGAAGGAGGAGAGCGAGGTTTGTGGGAATTTCCGGTTCAATCAATTGATTTTGCCGGCTTGTCTTTGGATCTAGTTCAGATGAAAAATTTGGCTCAAGCCGCCGGCGTTTATTTTGCTCCGCAAGGCAAAGGATATCGCGTAGTTTTCAAAAATAACGGCACTTTTGACGCGTATGCCGTTAATTCGGTTAACGCTGTTTATGGTTATAGCTTGGAAGAGGGTTACCATTGGGATTATCATGTGATTCAGAGCGAAACTTTTTTGCAGAATTCTGTTATTCCTGGAAGTTGTAGTTTAATTTTTGTGGAAGATGATCTTTGGTTGGAGGGGGAAGTGAACGGAAAGGTTTCAATTATTGCCGCTGACCTTATTACTCCCAATGTGGATCCGGATATAATTTTGGACGGCAATATAACGTATACTTCTTCCGATGGCTCTGATGGTTTGTTGGCGGTGGCGGAAAGAAATGTTTTGATACCGCTTTATTCGCCCGACCAGATGGAGCTGAAAGGAATTTTCATAGCGCAAAAAGGGCACTTCGGAAGAAACCATTATTCTTGTTCGTCGTATAGTCCTTGGTGTAAAAGGAATAAGTTAGAGATGGTTGGTTCCGTGGTCAGTAATGGCCGAGTCGGCACCAAATGGACATCTGGCGGAACATTTGTTTCAGGATATGAAAACAGGGAAAATTCTTATGATAGGAAATTGATGACTTCTCCTCCGCCAATGACGCCTTTTTCTGACGACGAGTTCCGGTTTGTTAAATGGGAGGAAGTAAACTAATAAAACAACTCTTTTAAAATAAATTTTATTTTAATTTCCATCATTGCCAGGATTCCCATTGAATTCATTTTATTTTCAAATTGTCTTTTTTTGATGGCTTCAAAAATCGCCCTTGGTGTTTTTTCATTTGCATTAATCAAGGCATAGCCCCTATTCGCGTCTTTTAATTGGTGCGTGTCAGAAGTGGCAATGAGTGGTTTGTTATATTTTGTTGACACCGCCATTGCTTTTTTGTTGAAGTCGAATATTTTATTGGAAAAGATGGTGAGCTCTATGGCGTCAAATAATGCAATGTTTTTGATTAGTTTTTTGCCCAGACTTTTTCTGCTCCAAACAAACGGGTGTGGAGCCAGAATAAAAATTTGCGGATTGTTTTTTTTGTAATTTTTTAGTTCCTGAAAAGTTTTAATTTTTTCTGCCTCTTCGTTGCATCCCAAAATTACAACATGTTTTTTTTTAATCTTTGCTTCTATGCCGGGTATCAGCAAAATGCCTTTTTGTTTCGCGTATTCTATATATTCTTTTTTGAAGACGACTTTTTCGTGGCAGGTTATAGCCAAAGCGCCATACCCTTTTTCTTTGGCCTTATCTACGGCTTCGTAAATAGTATGTGGAATTTTATCTTTCGGGTCGTCCGCGGTATGGAGATGAAAATTGGTTTTTATTATCATATTTATTTACTATATAAAATTATAGACAATAAAAAAATCCCTCGCGATTAATGCGGGGGATTTTATTTTGTTAAATTAAAATATTCATCCAAGCTTTCGAAGTCGCCAAAGACCTTTTTTTGTTCAGGGTTTTGCGTTTCCAAAGCTTTCTTTTTGGAAATGTATTGTTCTTTTTGTGCTTCTAGCATTTTGGCGGGCGAGGTTAAATTATTTTTTCTGCCGAAATGCGTTGGGCAAATACTAATGACTTCAGTGAAAGCGGATTTTTCATTGCCTATCAGTAAATTTTTCTTTATGCCCTTGATTAAATTTTTTGGAAAAACGATCGGATATCGGGAAACAAATTTTGCTTCGGCGCCCAGAGCGAGCTTGATAATATCAAAAGGTTTTTCAATACTGCCTTCCGGTGTCACCGGTGTTATGGTTTTTTGCGGCGTTGTCGCTCCGGGTTGTCCGCCGGTCATTCCGTAAACATAATTGTTTAGGCAGAAAATACTCATCGGCAGGTTTCTTCTTAAGGTATGGATTAGGTGGTTGCCGCCGATGGTTGCTAGGTCGCCATCTCCGCTGATGACCACAATTTTACTGGCAGGTTTGGCTAGTTTGACTCCTGTGGCGAAAGCCAAGGCGCGGCCGTGCGTGGTGTGAAGCGTTTCGGCCAGAAAATAAGGATTGGGAATCCAGGCGGCGCAACCAATGCCGGAGATAAAAATAGTTTTATGAAAATCAAATTTTCCTTCTTTTTCCAATTCTTCAGCGGCTTTTAAAAAGCAGTTGGTGAAAATTCCATAACCGCAGCCGGCGCAGAATGTTGTTTTTTCAATTCTTAAATATTTTTTTCTCAGAGAATATATATTTGTCATTACCATATACCTTTCATAATGTATTTATAAATTCTTTCGGGGTTTATTAGTTCGCCGTCTTGTTGGGGAAGGGAAACTACTTTTGCGCTGACTTTTTCCCGCACGACAAAAAATAATTGACCTTGGTTCATTTCCGGGACTATAAATTTTGCGCATCGCTTTTCATATTTTTTGATAATCTCGGTTGGAAACGGCCACAAAATTTTTAATCTTAATAAACCAATTTTTTCCCCTTTTTTTCTAGCCTTTTTAATTGCTTCTTTGGCAATGCGGCCGACAAGCCCGTAGGCAACGATTATTTGTTTCGCGTCTTCCAGAAAAAATTTTTCGACATCAATGGGCCGTTTTTTTATAATTTTATTTTCCAGGTGGTGGATTAATTTTTCATAAGATTCTGAATCGGCAGTATTACGCCAGCCCCGCTCGTCGTGCGCGGAACCGGTGATCATTAAATGTTCTCCGTCAGCAAAATTAGGCATACTCGGGGCGGAGTAATTTTTTGTCGGGCCAAATGGCGGTTCGTTGGGAATATAAATTCTGTTAAAAACTTTTTGCGGTTTGATAATCAACGTTTCCGTTAAATGCGCCAGAAACGCGTCGGTTAAAATAATTACCGGTGTTCTGTATTTTTCTGAAAGATTGAAGGCCTTGATTGTTAGGTCATAGCACTCTTGGACCGAGGCAGGGCAAAGCGCTATGTGTTGCAACCCTCCGTGGTCGCCCCAGCGCGCCATTCGTATATCGCCAGTAGAGGGTTTGGTTGGCATGCCGGTACTTGGTCCGCCTCTTTGCACGTTAATTATTACGCAAGGCGTTTCAGTCATGTCAGCGAAACTGATGTTTTCTTGCATTAATGAGAAGCCGGGGCCGGAAGTGGCAGTCATTGATTTGACTCCTGCCCAGGAGGCGCCAATTATGGCGGCCATAGAAGCAATTTCATCTTCCATTTGAATAAAAGAACCGTTTAGTTTCGGCATTCTTATGGCCATTCTTTCAAGAATTTCAGAGGCCGGGGTAATCGGATAGCCGGCAAAAAATCTGCAGCCGGCGGCCAGGGCGCCTTCCGCGCAGGCGTCGTTTCCTGAAAGAAAATATTTTTGACCTGTTTTTAGGAGTGGCTTGGAATTTATCCAGCCGCCTCGTTTTTCGGATTTTATCTTGCTTTTTATTTTTTCTATTTCTTCATTTTTAAAACAAATTGCTCCTTCTGGGCACAAAAGTTCGCATTGCCGGCACGAATTGCATTTTTCCTGAATAATTTTTAACCCATCATTTTTCACAATGGCTTTTTGTTGGCAAAATTCCATACAAATACCGCATTCTTTGCATAAAGAATTATCTATTTCCATTTTTATTTTCCTTTCAAGGGTCTTTTCCCCATGCTATATTGAGAATATGTGTTTGGCAATACCGTCTAAAATTGTAGATATAAAAGAAGGTTGGGCGACTGTTCGGTCAGATAAACATAATCATAGGGCCAATTTGTCGCTGGTTAAAGATGTTAAAGTGGGAGATTATGTTTTGGTTCACGGCGATATGGTTTTGAATAAAGTTGAAAAAGAAGAAGCGGAAAAAATATTAAAAATG
>Ga0180009_10000446_pt1 | contig 58069 bp, 49 predicted proteins | sample OS_PC_MetaG_FD_123537 | JGI IMG/M metagenome (GOLD analysis project Ga0180009, IMG submission 123537) | Groundwater microbial communities from the Aspo Hard Rock Laboratory (HRL) deep subsurface site, Sweden - OS_PC_MetaG | ecosystem: Environmental > Aquatic > Deep subsurface > Groundwater... | reverse complement strand
CATAGTTACAAAAAATTATATATAACTATGTTTTTTGCTAAAATGCAAGCTGATTTTTTATAAAACTGTTTTTATTGCAAATAATTACGACAAGGCATAGTTACAAATGTTCGGGAAAAGAGGTTCCTAAACCATGGTAAAATGCAATTGCTTTTTGCCCTTTAGCTGACTCAGATACGGTTTATCCTCAAAGAGTCTATTATGGACAGTACCCAATATTGAAGTTGACATTTTATCCTATAAACGTAATTTTTGAGGTTCATCGATTTTTCATCTCGAAAAACCCGATTCCTCAGATATTTTGAGACCTCAAAAACAATGCTATTGACTATCATTTCACTGTTATTCTGGACATTTATTATTCTAACCTCCATCCTCGCGTTTCCCGTTGCTGTTCTGATCAAAGTGTTGACCATGTTCTTTGACAAAAGACTGATCATCCTGCACCGTTTTACCTGCCTCTGGGCCTCTCTTTACACCTGGCTGAATCCATTCTGGTCTGTCCATATCTCAGGAAAGGAGAATATTCAAAAAGAGGGTGTCTATGTTTTTGTCTGCAATCATCAGTCACTGGCCGATATTCTGGTTCTGTTCCGGCTTTTCGTGCATTTCAAATGGGTCTCCAAAATAGAAAACTTCCGCGTGCCACTGGTGGGCTGGAACATGTATCTCAATCGCTATATTCGCCTGGTACGCAGTAGCGTCAAGAGTCAGGCCAAAATGATGAAGGATTGTCAAAAATCGCTGAATGAAGGAAGTTCGGTTCTTATTTTTCCAGAAGGAACCAGAACCATGAACGGCAAACTGCGTCCATTCAAATCAGGCGCGTTTCATCTTGCCATTCGCGCCGGGAGACCGATTCTCCCAATCGTGCTCAACGGTTCATCCGATGCCCTGCCAAAAGCCGGTTTCATATTGAGGGGAAAGCACATGATCGATATTCACCTGCTGAAGCCCATTCCACCGGAATGGTTTGCAGAGATGGATGCAAAGCAGCTGACCAAAGAGGTCCAGTCCATCATCGCTGCAGAACTGGAAAAAATGCAGACTCAGAAACAGTCATCGTGATCCTGCTGACAACCCCTCCGTCCTGACGATAATCCCATTCATGTGTTTATCCGCACCATTGGCAATCGATATCAATCAGTCGTCACAAAAAAGCCCTGGCAAACACCAGCCCATTCATTTAGCCAGTTCCGCCATCTCCCTGTAGACTGCCATTGTTAAACCTACCAGCAGGTTGGGTGGCCAGCAGGTGACCTGTTGTCAAAAATCCGCTCCCCGGTAATCACACCTGCACATTCCCAATTTGTCCAGTTACCCGCTGTGAACGAAACCGGGAAGATCTGCTGGAACACGAATCATACTGAAAGAGAGTCGTCCAGGGTTATCTACCGTCCGGGTATTATATATAACCGCAGGCAGATCGAGAGCCTGCCAAATGGATATCAGAAATTGCAGTTTGCGCTTGACAGTCAAAGTGAAGTTCACTAAACTCTAATTCCATCAAAAGATGGAAATAATAAGTGGAACATCCTGATTAATACAATGTCTCATTTTCGATGTCATCCCCGGATGGTTTTCTCCCCGGGGTCAGCAAAGACTGGAATCAGAACAGATACGGTTTCAGATTGGCCCGGTGCGAGATAACCGCGTATTGTGATCACAGACCCAGCAATTACAGGAGCAGTCATGTTAAAAACAGCGATTACCGAGATGTTTGGAGTCAAGTATCCCATCATTTGCGGCGCGATGATGTGGTTGAGCAAACCCCATTTATGTGCAGCCATATCCAATGCCGGTGGACTGGGAAACCTGACAGCCGGAAACTATGACACCGAGGAGGCGTTCAGAGAGGCGATTCGGGAAACCCGGCGGATGACCGACAAGCCTTTTATGGTGAATGTAACGATTCTGCCGTCGGTCCGATTGACCCCAGATCATCATCGGATGTATATCAAAGTCATTGCCGAAGAACGGATCGCTGGCGTTGAGATATCCGGAGCGCCTCTGGATAAGGGCATTGGCATGGATGCGGTGGACACTTTGAAAAAGGCCAATGTCAAAATGTTTCATAAGGTTGGAAGTCTCAGGCATGCGCTTCACGCGGAAAAAGTGGGTTATGATGGTGTTTACGCGGCCGGCATTGAAGAGGGAGGTCACCCGCTGGACGATGATGTCACGACCATGGTCCTGACACCCCGCATAGCGGAGACAGTCAAAATACCGGTGGTAACCGTCGGTGGTATCGCCGACGGCCGCTCGCTGGCAGCAGCACTGACCCTGGGGGCTTCCGGGGTCATGATGGGAAGCCGTTTCATTGCGACCCAGGAGTGCGTCTGTCACAATAATATCAAGGAGGAACTGGTCAGGCGAAAAGAGGTGGATACAACCATTATCTGCAAATCTTTCGGACTGCAGGGACGGGCCCTCAAAAACAAAGTGGTCAGCGACATTCTGCAGTTGGAAAAGACGGGGGGGTCATTTGAGGATGTATATCCACTGCTGGCAGGGGAGCGTATGAAAGACGCCTGGCAAAATGGTGATGTGGACAAGGCGGCATTAATGGTCGGTCAATCCATCGGTCTGATTAATGATATCCCCACCTGTCAGGAACTTCTGGAGACCATGGGCCGGGAAGCAGAGGCACAGTTCAGGAGAACTTACGGCCTCATTGTTTCGTAATAGAAATGGGAAGCGTTTCAAATAAAACCATGCAGGGTTGGAGGACTCATGACATATAGCACGATCACATTTAAAGCCGTCGAAGCCGGGATCGGGCTTCTGACTTTAAATAGAGAGAAGCGACTGAATGCGATCAACCTTGATATGCTGGATGACCTTTATCGGTTGTTCCACAGTCTGGATGATCAACAGGATATCCGGGTTATCATTTTGACCGGAGCGGGACGGGGGTTCTGTTCCGGCGCGGACCTGAAAGACAAACGGCTGGCCAGTGAAGAAGGACTCAAGGCATTCGCTTCGGCTTCGGTTCACCTGGAAGTCATACAGAAAAAATACAGTGGTGTGATCAAGGAGATGCGCCGCATTTCCCAACCCATCATAGCAGCCGTGAATGGGCCGGCTGCCGGAGGGGGGATGTCAATGGCGCTGGCAGCGGATATCATCATCGGCAGTCCCGGAGCGAAATTCACGCCCTCCTTTATCAACATCGGTCTCTCCGGTGGCGAACTGGGTACCACCTATTTCCTCCCCAGGCTGATAGGCCCTTCCCGGACATCTGAAATCCTGATGACCGGGCGGACAGTGGATGCGGAAGAGGCGTATCGCATCGGCATCCTGTGCCGGCTGGTTCCTGAAGAAGAGTTGCTGTCGTCCGCTCTGGAAACTGCCCGCCAGATGGTAGGAAAAACACCGCTGGGATTGCGACTAACCAAGGAAACGATGCGCCAGAATCTCGATGCGCCGTCCCTGGAAAATGCGATTGAACTGGAAAACCGGAATCAGAGCATCCTCTGCAAAGCACCTGAGTTTTTCGAGGCCGTTTCGCGGTTTAACAAGAAAGCTGATTAGGACGAACAGCAGGGCCGCCGGAACAGAATCGTTGACAGTTCTCTCATTGGCGGTCACAGCGCGTCTAAAACAAAACAACAAGGAGATAAAATGGCTTTAAATCTGGATGTCGTTGGGAAAAAAATTGTGTTTGAACCCTATACCTACGATCAAGATACGGTGATCCTTTATGCGCTTGGTATCGGCGCCGGAATGGATGAACTGCCGTTCGTCTATGAAAAGGAGCTTAAGGTTTTTCCAACCTTTGCCGTGATTCCATTTGGACCGGGATTGTTTCCATTTATCAAGGAGTCCAATATCAACCTGTTTACATTACTGCACGGAGAGCAGAAGATCACCTTGCACAAACCGATTCCCCCTGCCGGAACGATATCCAGCGTCGCTGTCTGTGAATCAATCTGGGACAAGGGAGACAAAGGAGCGGTGGTCACCTTGAAGGTCGAAAGCCGTGATGACAAGGGGGAATTGCTGTTTGAGAATGTGGCTCTGCTGATGGACCGGAGTGGCGGCAATTTTGGTGGTGAGCGAGGCCCCAAGAGTGATGCGGTCAATCCACCGGAAGGAAAGGATCCGCTTTTTAGTGTTTCCTATACAACATCAAAGGATCAGGCAGTTTTGTACCGGTTGAGCGGTGACAAGAACCCGCTCCATATTGATCCTGAATTTGCCAAAATGGGCGGTTTTGATCGACCTATCCTCCATGGCTTATGCAGCTATGGTTATGCCGGGCGGGCAATTCTTCACAGTATTTGCGGGGGGGATCCGGAAAAAATGAAATCCTTTCATGTCAGGTTCAAAGGCGTCGTTTTCCCTGGAGATACGTTGACAACAGAAGGATGGAAAATCGAAAACGGCAGATATGTTGTCCGGACAACCACCCAGGATGGTCGTGAGGTATTGGGAAATGGTCTGGTTCTGATCAACGAATAACAGATGTTCCAGCGGAAAACGGGTTTAAAAGACTGACGCTCCGTCTTTGAAATCAAACGTGGAAAACCGTTCAAGTTCAAAAGGCAGCACCGGCAGACGGGACAATCCGTTTTTGACTGCTTCTGCGAGGTTTATCGAAGGCGGCCGCTGGTTGATATTGATCAGGATAATCCGACGCTGATCCTCACTGGAGAGGTCATTGTCCTTCTTCGTACGGGTATGGGACTCCTTCTGATACTGCCCCAGACGCAATGCAAAAACGGCTTTGATCTGGGGTTGTGTCGCCATGATCCAGCCGACCAGTAGATTGGCTCTCATGCCGGCCCGATACTCCTCAAGTTCCAGATCGCCTTCTTCGGAGGCAGTTCCGATACAGACAACGCCGGTGGAATAACTAAAAATAGATCTAAGTGATGCACTGGCTAAATGATCGACAAGGTGAAGCGTTTGTCCGTTTTTATTGATGATGTTAAGACCCCCAAAACGCCAGTAGAACTCACCCGACAAAACCAGAAGAGCCATCTCGGCTGTATTTCCCTGACGATCGGTTCCTTTGAATGCAATATTTTCCCATTCCACAGATTGTATATAGTTGCCCTGTGAGGTAATTCGGTCGATACCCGGGATCAACCCCAGACGGGTCTTATTTACTTCACCAGGTTCCAGATTGGGCATATTCGGGGACGGTTCGTTGTCAGTCGGGGAATGACTGACAACGATACTGGAAACCAGTTCAGATTTTCTCCCGGCATTCGATGAATCCTGCTTGTCAGCCAGAGGAAAAACCGTAGGATCTACGACAACAGGTTCAGCAACAATCTCCTTTTTTTTGCCCACTGCCAGTGCTGCTGTTTGACCTATAACGCTGGATGGTGTCAGAGACTGCTCTTTATTTGTTTCAGAATGATCCATGGTTGAACTGGAAACGGGATCTGGCTTTTTACCACGATTCCAGGAGTCCCGCATGTCATCCAGGGAAGCAATCGTCTGTTTCTCCGAAAAAGGTTGAGAGACATTCAGGACCCCATTGCCTGCTGATGTTGCTGAGTCGACAGTCAGGGCAGTCTCCTTTTTTTCAACAGGATCCGTTTTTTCCGCTCCGGTTGAGAGTGGCGGACTGTATGTCTGTGTAGTATTGGTTTTTCCAATGGTGGTCTTATCAGGAAAAGTCACCCCCGCTGAAATGCTATCTTTTTCACGTTTTGCAAGCGGTGCCTGACCTGGGTTGGTCAGGATCGGTGACCTGTCTTTTTCTTCTGGCGCACGGGGTTGGACCGCTTTCGGAATGGTCAGGTCCGGTGATGGGCTTTCCGTTTTGGATGAAACGGCTTCGGCTTTGCGAAAAACCATCAGATCCGGAGAGTTTTCTTTTTCTTCCGGCGGGCCGGACTGGGACGCTTTCGGAATGGACAGGTCCGGTGATCGGCTTTCCGTTTTGGGGGAAACGGCTTCGGCCTTGCGAAAAACCATCAGATCCGGAGAGTTTTCTTTTTCTTCTGGCGCGCCGGGTTGGGACGCTTTCGAAATGGTCAGGTCCGGTGATCGGCTTTCCGTTTTGGGGGAAACGGCTTCGGCCTTGCGAAAAACCATCAGATCCGGAGAGTTTTCTTTTTCTTCCGGCGCGCCGGGCTGGGACGCTTTCGGAATGGACAGGTCCGGTGATCGGCTTTCCGTTTTGGAGAAAACGGCTTCGGCCTTGCGAAAAACCATCAGATCCGGAGAGTTTTCTTTTTCTTCCGGCGCGCCGAGCTGGGACGCTTTCGGAATGGTCAGGTCCGGTGACCGGCTTTCCGTTTTGGGGGAAACCGGGGCACCGTCTTCCAGTAAGACTCTCTGGGACCCTCCTGCTGCCACACCTGTGTCTGCTGATTGGCTATCTGAGTCCGATGAGGGCCAACTGACGGTATTATTAACGGAGACAGGAATCCCTTTTTCAGAAACAGTATCCCGTGATATCAGTGAATAGGCTGATTTTTTGATGGATTCCAGGGGAGGGGAAACCCGAATTACCAAGGTCGACAACACAGCAACTGCCCAGATCACCCAACTCCAGATTAGAAGTTTTGGTAATCCTTTGAATATAATGAGACTCCCTGAATATCTGCGTTTGTGTTTTCTCATTTTCCGTCTTCGGGGAGTTCATGCGGGAATTCAACCCTCTGAAGAAATAAACGTCTATATTTTCAGGATCCCATTTATTTTTTCAGCCAGAATCTTGGTATTGACCGGTTTGATGATATATCCATCAACTTTGGCTTTAATTGCTTCCATGATATTCTCCTGGTCAGCTTCTGAGGTAACCATTAAAACCGGAATTTTCTGCCAGTCTTCAGTCGCTCGTATCTGTTTCAGAAGGGAAATGCCGGGTTCTCCCGGCATACTCCAGTCCAGGATAACAAAATCAATGGTCTCATTGGCCAGTATACCCAGTGCAGCGGCAACATTTTCAGCTTCCTCGAAGTTTTTATAATCGAGTTGCCGCAAACAACTCTTTATCAAACGCCTCATTGTTTGTTGATCATCAACAATCAAAAAGCGCATATTGTTTGTACCTAACATACCATCTCCACCTCTGTTTTAGGATAGAGGGATGCAGTTTCCTCCGTGAAACCGGCAACATCGATCCCAGGAATCCTCCTATGCTGCTTTAGTGTTTCTTTAAAATTCAATTTATTGGAAACAAGCGGGTGTTACTTTGTCAAGCGGATTGTGAGAAAGCGGCCTGTATGGACAGAATAGCCAATATCCTGAGTCAAAACGGGAAAACACCGCTTGACAGTGGAAAGTTGAATTCCTATCATCTCACTGACAGAATTCGAATAGAGACGGATCAAAACCAGTGCCAATCAAACAAAAAACAACTATAAACAGGTCTATAATGAAGACTATCAATGTAAAGGACAGGGATGTAAACGTGGACGCTGATGGATACCTCCTGGACTATAAAGACTGGGACAGGGATGTCGCGCTTGTGCTGGCTGGAATCGAGAAAATCGAAATGACAGAGGATCACTGGATCGTTGTCAATTTGCTCAGGGACTACTATGCCATCCATGAAGTTGTTCCCACGACCCGTGAATTTTTGAAACTGCTGGGCGAAAAAGCCGGCCAGAACAAAGGCAACGCCAAATTTTTTGCCAAACTCTTTCCCAATGAGCCTGGAAAACTGAGTGGCAAGGTAGCCGGGTTACCAAAACTGACCGGTTGCATGTAAAAATGTTGGTAACTATTGACCACCCGTACCGATCCGAGGGAATCAGGACCTGTATGCAGGGAGCAACACGGTCCGGGAGGTCACAGCATCCGTTTTCACCATCCCCCTTGTTTATTTAGAAATCACACTCATGACAAAAAAAACCGATACACTGGTCAGCGGTCTGGGGTTCCCTGAGGGCCCCCGCTGGAGGGACGACAAATTATGGTTTTCAGATTTCCGAACCAGAAAACTGATGACAGTCGATCTGGACGGACATCTGGAGGAGATAGCAGAAGTCCCCGGTCAGCCCTCAGGGATGGGATGGTTACCGGATGGGAGCCTGCTGGTTGTTTCGATGGTTGACCGCCGCCTGCTCAGACTTCAGGACGGAAAGCTTTCCGTATATGCCGATCTGAGTCGCCTCGCTTCCTATCACTGCAATGACATGGTTGTCGATCGTCATGGAAGGGCCTATGTTGGAAATTTCGGCTCGCCAATGAATACACCGCCCTTTAAAACAGCCGAAATCATTCTCGTCAAGCCGGATGGGACGGTTCAGACCGTCGCGGATGAGATGGTATTTCCCAACGGGAGTGTGATTACGGCAGATGGAAAGACCCTGATTGTCGGGGAAACCTACGCTGCCCGCCTGACCGCTTTCGAGATTGAAGCTGACGGTTCTCTTTCCAGACGGCGGGTCTGGGCACAGTTTGACGATCTTGGCATCGTAACGGATCGCAAACAACTCATGCAACGGGTGCTTCCCGATGGCATATGCCTGGATGCCGAGGGTGCCATCTGGATCGCATCGCCCAATAAGAACGCGGAAGTGTTACGCGTGGTGGAAGGGGGTGAAGTGGTTGACCGGGTCACTGTGGAAACCTTTCCCTATGCCTGCATGCTGGGGGGTCCCGATCGAAAAACGCTGTTCGTGCTCACATCGGAACTGTTCAGCGATGCCTTGGTTGGAAAAATAGAAACCGTCCAGGTCGATGTTTCAGGTGCTGGATTACCCTAGTGAATGGTGCCGAATGCCCGTTAACAGTTTGAAATCACTTCCGGTTGGATTCTGAAAGACTCTCAGATCAAACTCCGGCACAACGGCCAGGACATGGTCAAAAATGTCCGCCTGGATGGCCTCATAATTCTTCCACTCATTATCCCTGCAAAAAACATAGATCTCAAGGGGCAGCCCGTTTTCTGCAGGCCTTAAATGGCGCACCAGGAACGTCATATCCTGGTTGATCATTGGATGATTCTTCAGATAGCTGATCAGATAGGCCCGAAGCGTGCCAATGTTGGTCAGTCGTCTGCGGTTGATCTGGCTCTTCCCGTCAACAGTCTTGTTATAGTTTTCCAATTCAACTTTCTTGGCTTGAATATATTGCGAGATATATTGGATGTTCTCAAATCGGTCGATCATTTCATCATCGCAGAATTTGATTGAATTGATATCAATGTGAATAGCTCGTTTTATCCGCCTGCCACCCGACTCTTTCATACCGCGCCAATTCCTGAAGGATTCGCTGATGAGGGCATAAGTCGGAATCATGGTGATGGTTTTATCGAAATTCTGAACTTTTACCGTGGTTAGCCCCACCTCAATAATATCGCCATCAGCCCCATATTTTGGCATTTCGATCCAGTCGCCGATGGTCACCATTTTATTTGCCATTAACTGAATTCCGGCAATAAATCCCAGGATGGCATCCTTAAAGATAAACATGATGACGGCTGTCATGGCCCCCAGCCCGCTGAACAGATAAATGGGGGTTTTATTAACCAGCAGGGAGATTATGAGAATACCACCAACTAGATAGTTCAGTAGTTTGGCGACCTGAATAAAGCTTTTTATCGGAACCTGTCGCGAAATGGAAAACGTACTGTAGATATCGTGCAACGTGTTTAGCAGGGCATCAACGATTAAAACTGCCAGAATGATCATAATCATTGTTAATGCCGTGTGAGAATAAAAACTGATTTTTGCGTCTTCTCCGAATGTGAAAGGTACCAGTAGATAAAGAAAGGTAACTGGAGCCAGGTGGGCGAGCTGGTCAAAAAATCGATTTTGAAGCAGGACGTCATCCCAGTTCGATTTTGTCTTGGTAACCAGTCGGGCGACGCCAGCAACCAGATACCGTTTGGTAATCCTGTCGACAAGAATAGCCAGTAGCACAATGAGTAACAAACCAATACTTTTGGATACGATTTCAGTAAATTCGAGGCTCAGACCAAGACCTTGCAGCCATTTTTGAATTGCAGCAATCATGGTGTCTCCAATACAGATTTGAATGAAAGAATCCTGCTTTCGATATTCAATGGATTACAGAATAGGACACCGAAAATCGGTGCTGAATTTCATGGCTTTTTCTCTTCGATCAGTTGCAGCGACATCGCCGCGGCTTCCCACCACCGTTGTCATTCAGTTTATAACGGCACAGGTCCCTGCTTTTAGACAGTTTGCAATATTTTTTCGAGCCGGGAATTGAATAACCCGGGATGATCCAGCATGGGAAAGTGCCCGGCACCTGGAATAACGGTGATACTGAGATTCTTCAGTTTCCTCTCCAATAGTCCGAGCCAGGCATTCCGTTGCCCGAGCTGAAGGGGAATGCGGCTGCCATCGTCAGCAATGCTGGTTGTTTGAATGGCGAATACCGGCAGTGACAGGGTATCGGTGGCAATATCGCAGAAATTGGCGTCCCAGCGCATAATCTCCTTAAAAAGCGTCACACCTTTGACCTCTTCAAAATGAATTGCGCGGTCAATGACTCTGTTTTTTATTTCGGTCCTGGCGTCGTCAAAAAATGTATGCTCAAAAAACGCTTTCATAAACGGACCATACCCTGTGGATTCGATTTTTGACTGAAAGTCTGCAATAGCCAGTTTTAATGATTCCGGATCGGCAAGACGACTGCCATCGACCAACACGACTGACTTAAAAAGGTCCGGTCGGTCCACCGCCGCCTGCAGAACAACCCGGCTTCCCATACTGTGCCCTACCAGTACAGCCGGACTGACTGCCAATTGTCCGGTAATGGCAACGATATCCTCAGCGTAATGATTCATGGTGCAACGTTCCAGACAGGTTGCTGACCGCCCATGCCCATTGAGGTTGACAGCAATCACATCGTAATTCTGCTGCAAATGCTCACCCTGCGCCGCCCAGTCACTGCTGTCACAGGTAATTCCATGGACAAGGACAACCGTAGGCTGATCTTTGGATCCAAAGCGGTCATAGTCCATCGTGAAACCATTGATCGTCATTTGCGGCATCGCAACCTCCTGTTTTTCATTTAAGCTGAACCGATCTCGGTTTGATTATTGTTATGTTGGATAACCTTACGTTACACTATTTTAAAAAAGGCATAAAGCGCTGAGCAACACCCGCAGTTGTTTTTTCAGAACCGATTCTCCTTTGCCAAATCAGAGACTATTGTTGTCAGAACATATTTCCTTTTATACAGTAACAGAACCATCCAGGTTCTCATGATAACCACCAAGCCCCCGGGATCGGGTACAACAACGCATGAGAAAATCTCTCGGTAACCATCCACAAAAATGTTTGGGGACTCTTTTCATAAAAACTAAAAACAAAGGGAACGATGAGCAGGACATGCTTGTTTGAACCATACACGCTCAAAGGAGTGACGTTTAAAAACCGGGTGGCCATGGCTCCCATGTGTCAATATTCTGCCGATACTGACGGATTGCTGCAGGACTGGCACCAGGTTCATTATCTTACCAGAGCCGTTGGACAGGTCGGTATGATCATCACCGAAGCAACTGCGGTGGAATCTCGAGGTCGAATTTCAATACATGACCTGGGAATCTGGGATGATCAAATGATTGAGCCGTTTGCCCATTTAATCAGGCAGGTTCATGCCCACGATTGCAGAATCGGTATTCAAATTGCGCATGCGGGACGAAAAGCCGTTGTTCCGGATGAAACCATTGTTGCCCCCAGCCCCATCGCATTCAACAAAGACTATGCGGTTCCGGTCGAATTGAGCAACCTGGACATACAACAGGTTGTATCGGCTTTCGGAAACGCTGTCAGACGAGCAATCGATGCCGGTGTTGATTTTATTGAAATTCATGCGGCTCATGGCTATTTGATCAACCAGTTCCTGTCTCCCCTGACCAATAAAAGGACGGATGCCTATGGCAAAAACAGGGTGTTGCTCCTGAAGGAGATTCTGGAAGTGACCCACGACCTTATTCCGGCTCAGATGCCGGTGTTTGTCCGTGTATCAGCTGAAGAGTATATCAAAGAGGGTAATCATCCTGAAGAACTGTGTCACCTGCTCGAACCGGTGAAACACCTGATCGATCTGGTTCATGTGAGCTCCGGTGGTGTCGTTGACAATGCGATAATCCGTTTTTTCCCCGGATACCAGGTAACATTTGCAGAGACCATTAAGCAACAGCTGCAACTCCCCGTTATGGCTGTGGGAATACTGGGGTCACCGGAATTGGCGGAAAGTACGCTCCAAAATCAACGCGCTGATCTGATTGCCTTGGGGCGTGAGTTGCTGAGAAACCCATACTGGCCTTTGAATGCTGCCAGGGCACTGGGTGAAGATATCCTGTGGCCAAAAGCTTACCTGAGAGCAAAGCTTTGAAAAAGGGTCGTTTTTCAGATCAGAGATCCACGCGTTCACGGATCCTCAGAGAAGATTGAAAAGGTTATCTTAATTTGCCGAGGCGGTGGCGTACACGTGTCATATACTGTGGGTGCCTGCCCGGAAAGACGAAACGATTTGAAGAGCCGACGGCAATATCGAAGAGTAAATATGGCGCATTCTTAGCGGGATAAGAAGTTGAATGCGCCATATTAGGAGAGTTACTCGATCATGGCCTGTTTCCAGGCCTCCAATTCTTTATTGTATACATCATCCAGTTTCAGTTTCTTATAAACTCTAAACAGGTAGGGTGTCATTTCAATTTCATCTGGATTTTCCTTCAGGTACTGCTGGTACTGCTCCATTGATGCGACCCACATATCCTGCTTCTCAAAATAGCTTCCCATCATGAATGAATTTTCTCCATAGGCTTCCTGGATATCCTTGATGGTTTTCTCCATTTCCATCTTATTGGTGCCACTCAACCAGGTGACAACATGATCATTCAGTTTTCCCCGGCTCTTGTATGGCTCCAGGGTAACAACCGCATTGCCATCCTTCAGGGCGCTGATCTTAAATACCTGGGATCCCTGGAACGGTTCGACCCTGGCTCGAACAATCAAATCACCGGTAGCCGGCACAGCATAGGTTTTATCGCCGACAGTCAGCTGGTAAGTGTATTCTGATCCGAGATTATTCCAGGCCATGTAAGGGTAACTATCTGAAAGCGTTAACTCGCGGACAGCATCCATTTTGATATCCTTCTTTTTATGACTTCTACGAACCGTTGTATAGGATTGGGATTTGGTGAATTTCTTCATCAACCCGGTCATCAGTGCGCCAGACGCGGCAGCGGCAGTTATGGATCCCTCTTTCGCTGCCAGTTTGTCGCTGTTGATATCAATCACTGAATTGGGATGAAGTTCGAAATTCTCCCCTGTTTCTTTGACCGTAATTTTAGCTGTGCTATCTGGCCCCGATTTAACCTGATAACCGTCAAAGAGGAACTTGGTCCGTCTGACTTTTTTCCAGTTCTTCCCGTCCTTTGTGTACTCAATGGTGCCCTTCACCTGCGACAGAACCCCGATAGGATCCTTATTGCCAGCGATGGCCATGCTTGAAATGAACAAACATAAACTCAAGACCACTAGAATCTTTTTCATGGTATTCTCTTTTTAAAAGTTTGACCCTTGGCCGGACGAAGACTGCAAATTCCTTTGCCTGATGAATTGTCAACTAAGTTTGCATTTTTCATGACAAAAAAGCATCGTTTCCTGTTAATCCCGCTAAAAAATGTTGCCTGTATTCCAAAAATTTATGATTTTTACACGATTACAGTGATTTAAATAATTGAGTGGCAACCAGAAAGATCGTTGATCGACTTTTTGGGTTTGAAAAACAGATCATTCCAGGAGAGCCGTTTTAAAAAGACAATCTGATATTGGGATGAGGACCTACCAAAATTGTCGAATTGGAATGAACCGTCTATCAATTATGTCGAGTTCCCTGGAAGCTCAGAAATCTTTCAGTCTGCGGCATAATCAGGAAAAACCGGAACTTGTCTTCTGGCTTGCAGATTCACAGATATCATCGTCCAATATCCGTTGCAGCTGTCTGGCCTATAGGAACCATTTCTCAGCGGAGTGTGTCGATAAAGTGCTGAATGGAAAAGTTGAAGATATCAAGGTGGCTATCCCCTTCAAAAATGGTACTTTCCAACTTACGGAATTGTGTCAGTCCCTGCACCAGACCCCAGAACATGATGCTTGCCCGTTTTGCATCAATGGGTTTAAATATCCCCGCGGCCATTCCCTCTTTAATAATATCTACGGGAAGCTGCATGGAACTGGCTGCCTGCAGGTCGATTTGCCCTTTCAGTGTTGGCTTGAACAGGATTTCCGGTGAGGATGCGAAATAATTGATGATATAATAGTAGTTTTTATTTTCCTGGCTGAACCGGAGAAATGCATGGGCAACGATGCCCAGTTTCCGACCTGGATCGGTCTCCGCTCCGATGGCGTTGATTGTCTTTTTCTTCAGAAGGTCGAATCCCTCCTGCTGAATTGTTAAAAAAAGATCCTCCTTGTTTTTAAAATAGGAGTAGAGCGTGGCGACACCCAGCTCGGCTTTCTTGGCAATCTGGTTCATGGATGCGCCGCCGATTCCCTTTTTGTGCAGCAGCTCTCTGGCTGCTTTAAGGATCAATTCTCGCTTTGCATCCTTTTCCCGTTGCCTGCGTTCTTTTAATCCCACGGTTCTCTTCTATTGGTTTCTGGTTGCTAACATCTGCTCTATACCGATTGTTCCGGCAAAGCATCTAAAATGGATCACCGATCTCCAACATGACTTTCACTGCTTTACCGGTGTGTATCCGAGACCTGTAAACAGACGGTAATTGGGACAGGGTGATCTCATCGGATATCAGTGGCCGGACATCGAGTTTCCCTTCCGACATCCATCTCAGGCACTCTGCATTTTCTGCATGGGTATTTCCGTATGAAGCCGTCAGTTGAACCTCCTTGAACATCATGGTAGCCGGATTGATCTCGATCGTGCGGTAAACAACGCTGATCATGCAGACCATCCCCCCTGGCGCTGACATATCCATGGCAGATAAAAGGGTCTCCGGTCTGCCTGAGCATTCAAAAATAGTATCAAACCCGTTTCCAGAATTTATCTCAAAGCATCGCTGCTGAATATTTTCTGAGATCGGATCAATGGTATATTCAGCACCAAATTCCTTTGCCAGAGCCCTTTTCTCAGCAACCGGCTCAGACACGACAATCGGTTCATACCCCAACAGACGGAGCAACTTGACCATGGACAGGCCGATGGCACCCCCTCCGATAACCAGCACACTGCCACCTCTGCGGCCGGAAATATCAATCCCGTGAAGGCTGACGGCACACATTTCTGCCAGCGCCGCGTTTTTGGAATCGACATTATCCGGAACCGGAATCAGCATCCCCGGGTAAACCAGCACGTACTCGGCAAATCCGCCGGGAAGATCGCCAATGCCGATGGACCGGCGATTGCTGGAACAGAGCTGTGTCCGCCCGATTCGACACCCTGGACAGATACCGCAAAATGTCGGTCTGACTATTACCTTTGCACCTTCCTGGACATCTTTCACCCGAGAACCAGCCTTGATAACGACACCACTGACTTCATGCCCCAGAATGATCCCCTCAGGAAGACCGTCCGTTTCGAGCAACGAATGGTCAGAACCGCAAAAACCGGTATTGGCAATTTTTAGCAAAACCTGATCAGGCGCAGGTTCAGGGGTGGGAATCTCTTCAACAACCAGACCTTTGCCCCGATGATAGACAGCAGCTTTCATATAAATTCTCTTTGTTCAAACGGGTGAGAATTGCAGTTCGCGGAAACGTCAACGATATTCCAGACTCGAATACTATTCGATGAAGGTAAAGTACTTGAGAAACCATGTGTTGTCAAGAAATCTGCCTGATAAGATGCACCAAAAACATGTGAGTATGTGATCATAACCGCTTCAAGAGGTTATTTGTTCAGAAAAACGCATGCATCCATCCTTGGAGCTCCTGGAATCCATCCCTGGCTTCCAAGGTTTTCTGAACAAACAACTTCTTTCCGCTTACAGGTACCCACACATATTTGGTGCACCCGCCTGATACCCATCAGGGGAATTTGGTTGACTATGTTTTTGGATGTTTGCCATACTGTTCAAACCATCCCGTAGCCGCTTTGAAAGTTGATCACCTTCAATCCTTGATCGTTCCGATGCTGTCATTGGTAAAGACAAGGTAAGCAGAGGATTTCATGTCAAGCACAAAAATCAGGTATATGAAGGAACTGAGGCCTGCCGAGCAGAAGTGGCTCGCTCGGGCGGTCATCAGAATCATGATGTCTGATGATATGATTGACGAAAAGGAGATGGAATTTCTCAATAAGCTCGGCCGTGTCTTTCACAAAAATGAATCACAGGAAACCGTCAAAGAAATAGCCAGTCTCGGACGGCAGAAGTACTTGCCAGAGCTGGAGACACTCAGAGTCGACAATCCAGAGCACATCATCTACATGTTGAATATCCTGGTCTCCTCTATTTTTGCCAATGAAAAGAAGCTGGATGAGGAAGTGAAACGTTATTTCCTTGCGGGACTGAAACTGGGTATGACATATGACATTCTTACGCTGAAACTGGCCTATCAGAAGGAGCGGTTCCGGATTAAAATGCTGCAGAGAGAGATCGATGAAGATATCAGAAAACTGACGGCACAGTGGAAAAAAAGCGAATAAAGCGACAATCATGCCCTCCAATAAAAACCAAAAACTGGACGCGTTTTACCAGCAGTTTTCAGGCGAACAACACGTACTGATTCTGATCAACGCAGATCCAGACGCTATCAGCAGCGCCATGGCCGTGAAACGGCTGTTGTGGCGGAAAGCGGCTAACATTACTATCGCCCATGTCAATATCATCAAGCGCCAGGACAACCTGGCGATGATCCGCAGACTTAATATCAAGCTGGATCATATCTCCAACGTGGAAACCCAGCGTTTTGACCGCATTGTGATGGTTGATTCCCAGCCCGTCCACCACGAAATCCTGGCAGGCTTTAAACCCCATGTCATCATTGATCATCATCCGCTTTCCGGTGCTGAAGCGCCTTATATCGATATTCGGCCAAATTACGGAGCAACCGCCAGTATCTTGACCGAATATCTCAAGTCCGCAAAAATTAAGCCCTCCACCAAGCTCGCGACCGCTTTATATTATGGGATAAAGACGGATACCAGCAATTTTGAACGACAGACGATCATTGAGGATGTCCGGGCCTTCCAATATCTGTTTAAAGCAGCCGATGTGCAACTGGTCAAAAAGATCGATCAGTCGGAAATGCGCTCACGGGATTTAAAGCATTTTAAAAACGCCATCGAGAACAAACGTTTTAGGAAAGGATGGATATTTTCTCATCTGGGAAAAGTCGGGAATCCGGATATCTGTGTCATGGTAGCCGACTTCTTTATGCGGGTGAACGATGCTAACTGGATTGTAATTTCAGGAATCTATGGCAATAAACTGGTTGTGATTTTCAGAAGTGACGGTTTGCGACGCAACGCGGGCAGGATCGCGACCAAAAGCCTGGGGCAACTCGGGTCGGCCGGGGGGCACAAAAGTATGGCACGGGCTGAAATTCCGCTGGTCGATCTTAAAACGCTGGTTGATCCTGAAAACGACAAGAAAGTTCAAAACTGGATTGTCAATCGAATCCGTCTGAGAGGCGGAAAAAATTAAAATCCGGTCGTCATCACCGGATCCTGCTCTTCAGCTCCTTGATCATGGCTGTGCATACCTGATTCGCATCTGCAACAATGGCAACGTCAGCCATCGCCATCATGGGCGCCTTGGGGTTTTTATTGACCGCAATAATAAATTCTGCGTTGTTAATGGCCGCCGTGTGTTGAATGGCTCCGCTGATACCAAAAGAAAACAGAACCTTAGGGGTAATGTGTTTTCCAGCCTGGCCGATCAGCGCTTCCGGCTCAATCCAATTTGCATAAACCACCGGTCTGGTCGCCCCAACCTCGGCATTCATCAGTTCAGCCAGTTCTATCAATTTCCGGAACTTCTTCCGGCTTCCCATACCACGACCTCCGCAGATAACCACGTTGGCCTCTTCAAGGGGTTGGCTGCGCTGTGCACTGCGTTCTGATCGAACCAGGTGCACGCTTTCCCGGGGCAGGTCCTCCGGCATGGGGACCCTGACAATTTCGCCTGTTCGTTCATAGTCATGGGGAATTTCCTGAAACGTCCCGGGTCTGACGGTTGCCATCTGCGGTCTGCACTCCGGGGTGATGATCTGTGCCAGGAGGTTTCCGCCGAAGGAGGGGGCTGTCTGGACCAGCAACTTCTCTTCATTGATATCAAGCCCGATACAGTCCGCACTCAATCCTGTTTTCATCCGTTTAGCAACCCGTGGGGCAAACTCGCGGCCGAAATTGGTGGCTCCCACCAGAATGATTTCCGGTCTGCGAACCTCAATCAGGCGGACCATCAGATTGACATAGGTTTCGATTTGATATCTTGCGAGATCAGGATGATCGGTGACCAGAATACAATCGGCGCCATGAGCGATATACTCCCCAACCCATTCGTCCACCCCATACCCAAAAACGACTGCGCAAACCCTGGCATTCAGATCTTTGGCCAATTCCGAGGCTCTAGCCAGCAGTTGCAGGGTCACTCGATTCTGAAAATAGTTACGATAGTCTCCAAAAACCCAGATTTCGTTGGATGTCTCTTTCATGTTGATTATTGATAGTTTTTAATGTCTTTCCCGATGGCGCCACCGATTTTATCATCAAATTGATTAAACAGCTGCTGAACGATTTTCCGGGCCGAGCCCTTCAGCACCGTATTCTCCTTTTCGGTGACAGGTGAAAAAACTTTCAATATCCGTGTGGGTGATCCCTTGGCACCCGTCAGGGATTCATCCAGCTCCAGGTCATCCAGGGTCAGCCGGGTTATTTCTGTTTCTCCAAAGGCATCCTGTAACCCTGCCAGTGGAACATAGCGAGGTGTATAGTGTTGTGTGGTGACAGTAACAAGTCCGGGCAGTTCCATTTCAATCGTTTCAACAAAATTGTCAGACAATCGTTGCAGTCGCAACAGGCGATCCTTCAGTTCCAGCTGATCCACATGGCTGACCCCGGGAATACGCAGTTCTTCGACCATCTGTGGACCAACCTGGGCTGTTTCGCTGTCACTGGTATGACATCCACAGAGAACCAGGTCAAAGTCAGGACAGGCTTTTTTAATGGCTCTGGCAAGCACCTGTGATGTGACAAGCGTATCAGACCCTGCGATTTTCGGATCACTGATCAGAACTGCCCGATCGGCACCCATGGCCAATGCCTCCCGCAAAACTTCCTCCGCGATATCGGGCCCCATCGTGATAACCGTAATCTCTGCTCCGTGCCTGTTTTTCAGTTCCAGGGCCGCTTCCAGGGCATGGCGGCAGGCAGGATTGATCATGCCTGCCGCCAGATTGCGTTTCAGCCTGCCGGTTCGTGGGTCCCATGGCAATTCTGATACCCCGGGTACCTGTTTGATGCAATTAACCAGTTTTAACATCTTTTTCATCTGTATTAGGCGAGTACCGCACGGGAGATCACCAGTCGCTGTACTTCGCTTGTGCCTTCGTAAATTTCCGTCACCTTGGCATCACGAAAATACCGTTCCACATCATACTCCTTGCTGTACCCATATCCTCCGTGAATCTGCATGGCCAGGCTGGTGGTACGGGTTGCTACCTTGCTGCAGTAGAGCTTCGCCATGGCGGCTTCAGTCCCGAACGGTTTTTGTTCATCTTTGAGCGCACAGGCCCGGTAAAGAAGCAGTCGACCGGCGTCAATGTCAGTCGCCATATCAGCCAGATAGTTCTGGATCGTCTGGAAAGAGGAGATCGGCTTTTTAAACTGATGTCGTTCCTTGGCATATTTTACCGCTGCTTCAAATGCCCCCTGGGCAATACCCAGTGCCTGTGCGGCGATTCCGATACGACCGGTATCCAGAGCGGTCAGCGCGATCCTGACCCCACTGACTGAACTTCCGAGGCAATTATCCAGGGGAACCAGACAGTCTTCCAGAAACAGGGAAGAAACCGGGTTGGCGCGCATACCGCATAGATCCTCGATCTCGCCCACCGAGAATCCGTCCATTCCTTTTTCCACAATAAAAACACTGGTGGACGCCTCACCGGACAAGTCTGTTGTTGTCGCAAAGATCAGCGCATATCCGCAAATACCACCGTTGGTGACAAAAATCTTCGTGCCATTGATCACATATCCCGTTTCCTGCTGAACTGCATTCGTCTCTACACCGCTGGCATCGGAACCGGCATTGGCTTCCGTGAGACAAAAAGCGCCGATACGTTCTCCGCAGGCCATCGGTGGCAGAAACCGCTCCTTCTGTTTTTCCGTCCCGAAACGGACAATCGGCGCCGCGCCGACACTGTTGTGAACGGTCACACAGAGACCGATGGCGGCACAAACCCGGGACAGTTCTTCAATCGTAATGGCATAACTGATACTGTCGACTTCAGCCCCGCCATATTTTCTTGGTATTTGCAGCCCAAAAAAATCAAGAATCCGCATTTTGTCGATTACTTCCCATGGAAACCGGGCATCACGATCGATTTCATGGGCAATAGGTCCGAGTTCCGCTTCTGAAAAGTCGCGTACAACTTTACGGACGATCTTGTGTTTCATGCATGGATTGAAATCCAAAACAGCACTCCCTGCGAAATGACTGAATATCCACTATACCAGTCGCCGGGTACAATGGAAAAAGATGATCATGCAGATTCCTCTCTGCTGCCGGCAGGCGCAGTTTTTCCATGAATCAGCGACCCAAACCCACATGTTTCCAGATTTCAGGTGAAAAGAAAATAAATTTTTTGATGAATTGCTGATCGATTGCCGTGGTTGGAGGTTAATCAAACCCGGAATTCAATCTGGATGCATCTAATAATTGGATTTTTGCAGGTTCTTGTACCAGATGATGGCATCTTTAAAGATATCAGGGGGACAGATCTTTTCGACCAGCTTTCCAAGGGGAACAGGTACCATTCGATAATTGGCCCCGTCACTTTGCACGATGGCGACATAGTTGCTTTTGTAAAAGATCCGACAGGCATGATCCCATTTTCTCTCTCCACGTCTTGATCCTTCGATAAGGACTTTCTGGCCATAATTCAACAGGTAGTTTATCTCATCCTGTGTTGAAGCAGAAAGATCGAAAAGCAGGCCCGAGAAAAGAAGGGCAGTGACAATCAACAGGGTCATTTTCTTCATGATTACCTTGTTTTAAAATGGCTGAAAGGTTCTCCTGGTTAACGCCAGAAAATCGTTTCTTCCCGTGCGGCAACACCTCAATCGACCCTCGATATTTGAGCAGAAGCCCTGTATCCAGGGAATCGATCCTTGCAGGGAATCGCTTCCGGGTTTTCTCCTGAAAGCAGAGCCCCGATATTGACTGAGGACGCAACAATTAATGTTCAGGACAGTCAATCCGGTATACCACGGGGAAAAAAGGATGACAACCGGAGAAATGTCAATTTGTTCGGTCTTTACCACATTGAAAAAAAAATCCTCGGTTTTTTGATGATGGCCCGGATAGTGAATAGCATAATGCCATCGAGCCCGTTTGGGTATCCGTTTTTCAAAATGCAAAAACTCACAATGCTTACTCGGGTTCGACCAACTATCGTTGCTGATTCTTATCAATCACAACTGGCTTGAAGGAGCACCATTTTTACCGTATCCTATACTCAAATACGAATCTCACCGGTGCAGGCAAAGACCAGCCGGAAACCCAGTTTGGAAGATGGAAACCACCATGAAAAAAGCCGCTTTTATCTGTTCCCTGACACTTCTTTTTATTATGAGTTCAACCGGGTATGCGATTGACTTTATCTGGAAAGACAGTACCGGTGCCGCGATATACGATTGTGGCGGTTTTGCCGTTGGCGGGCGGGCAAAAATAAAGGATCTGGGCGATGGGACCTTTCGGGCACAGGGTGTTAAAATCAACCGCGTTATCCGGGCAGATTCGGTTTTTCATGCCGCTCAGATTGTATGCGGCGAAAGACCGGAATTCGAATCGGCGCCACGGCAACAGAACGACGAATAACAACCTGTCTAAGTTGCTCTCTGCGACGGACCCGACTGATATAACCAGCCAACCAATACGCCCTCCTCCCTTAGGTCAGCCTTACGGTTCTGGTTCTGAAAACGATTGTGGTTACCACTCCCCCTGGTTTTGCATCGAGAGCCAGGGTTCCCGTGGTTCAAGCGCTTTACCTTCCTGAAGAATTTCAACGGAGATCTGATCTGGTGAGCGGATAAAAGCCATCCGTCCATCCCGCGGCGGTCGCAGAATCTGGACCCCTTTTTCCTGAAGTTTCTCACAGTATTCATAAATATTCCCGACACTGAACGCCAGGTGACCAAAGTTCCGTCCACCGGTGTACGGAACTTTTTCGTCCCAGTTATATGTCAGTTCGATCTCAGGCTCGTTTTCCGCTGTTGCCAGAAAAATCAGGGAAAATCTTCCTTCCGGATACTCATGTCTTCGAGTTTCGATCAGTCCCAACCTGTCAACGAAAAAATCCAACGCCTTATCCAGGTCAAAAACGCGAATCATTGTGTGTAAAAATTTCATCAGTTCTCCATCTTAAGGGTTAATGTTCCAGCTCGGCAGGTTTCAGGTAAACGCCATATTCTACCAATACACCATTAATGATGTCTTCGGCGACAATGTCATCGATCCCCAGAACTTTTGCCAGAAATTTTGGCGGATAAACGGGATTGTCATACGCATCCCGCGGGAATTTTTCTGCGATTGCCGGGTATTTCTCCCGAAAAAGTCTGACAGCACCCACGGTCAAGGCAACATTCTGAATATTCTGTTTTACCTCTGTAACTGGAATGTTTCTCTCACTGGCGATAATTTCCAGTAGCCGCTGAAGGTCATTGTCATCCTTAATAACCATTTCGACTCTCATCGCAGTGCTGATCATAATGTCATAAAAAATTCCAGCCGCTGTTTCTCTAGCTTCCTGGCTGGTATACCAGTCATCGGGGATGGTGTTGGCCATAGCCATGTATTCACTTTCTTCCATTTGAATCCTTCTTTATTACTGTTCAGCGTCCTGAATGATAAAAATGTGAAGACCTAAAAAGCATTTGACGATAAATCTATTTGCCGATAGCATTTTCAGGTACGATACTTGTAAGTATAAACAGGAAGAATGGAACCGTAAATCCCTTTTGTCTGACCTATCTCGATCAGACAGATGTATCATCAGGATTAATCGACAATGAGAGTGAACCCGGAAAAATTGTTTATACACAGGGCCATTTCACTGATCATGGTATTTACCGTCTGCTGGATGCTTCAGGGGTGCAAGGATACCGGAGCAACGCATGCGATGGCTGATCTTGAGACCTGCAAAATTTTGTTGGACAAACGGAACTGGTCGGAAGCCATCGATGCCTGCAATGACCTGGAAGATGATGAAGGAAAGCATCTGGCAGCAATTGCCTACATGGGACGATCCGGTCTGACCATGGCTACCATTCTGACAGCGTTGTCAGATTCGTCGAATACACCTACATCTTTGATCTTTGAACAAATTCCGGATACCGAAGCCAAACGCCTGGATTTTAAAATCGCGCTCCATAAAATCATGGGGGAGATCCAGACAAAGGATCAGAGTATGTATCTGGAGGCCATCCTTCTTTCCAGTCTGCTGATATTCAAGGAACTGAAAACACTGCTCGGGCTCACGCTGGTCAACGGAACCCTCGGGACCTGTGCCGGCGATCCGGCCAACATTGAAAACTGTGCATTCGCTCCTTCAATAACCGAAGTGTATAATGCGACCTATGACAAAAACGTTCCCGGCAAACTGGTTTTTGGGGGACTGGGCGCCTCTTTCTACCAGAGAATCGGGGGTGACCTGACAACAGACGCTTCAGTGACGGATACCACCCGGGACACCCTCTCCAAAATCACGTTGAGTCTGATCAACGACCCAAAATACGGCACCGTCAGCGTCGATGTGACCTATGATGTGACTGTCGACAGCGCCCGTATCGGCAGAAGCAGTCCATTGTACTACAATAAACTGGCCAGTGAGGCCTATGCCACTGCCGGGACGGTTGACCTCTCATCCTTGAATTTTTACAGCCGGATGGATACGGGAACCAATTTCTCCATCGTGGTATCACCCCTGCCAAGTATTACCTTTTGTAAAAACGACGGTATCACGCCACCTGTGGCATCTGACCTCATCATCAACGATTGTGAAATGCTGAGTTTTCTAGAAAACCCCGGTTTCTGAACCGATATGCTGAAAAAGGGTCTGACATTCTGGATAGTACTCTTACTGGTTACAACGATCCCTGGTGCCCTGAAGGCGGTTGAATACCGCCGCATCGGGCAGGACTATCGTTCCCTCGCCATGGGCAACACCGGTATCGCCAGTGCCAATAACAGCTCAGCCCTGTTTTACAACCCGGCTGCCATGGCAAACATCTTTACCTGGTGGGTGGATTTTCCCTTTATTCAGGCCACCTATTCAGAGGATGCCGAAGCTCTCTATAAAATGGCCCAGAATGGCTCGTTCAATCTTGATACCCAGCAGGAACAGATCGACTTCATGAACGATTTTATCGGCCAGCACCCCTATATCAAGATCGATGCCGGGACCAATCTCTTTATCAACATGGACAAAAAAGGACTGACCCTGGGAGCAAACTACACCTATGAAGCCACCCTGGACATCGAAGTCCGAAATCCCAGTCTTCCTGAGATTCATTCCTTTGCCAGGCTGGATCACATCCGGCAGACCGGGGTGTCTATTCCGGTGGGGCTGGGCAAACTGGTTCTGGGAATCAGTTACAAGGTGATTGAGCGCAAGGAACTGGATTTTACCTATGATTTGAACAATGCCCTGGCCAATGACGATTTCCCCACCCTGGATAAGGACGGAACCAAAGGATCCGGATCCGGCTATGATATTGGCTTTCTCTACCGAACAGCGTCCAAGTCCCGCATTATGATCGGTGGTGTCTGGCGAAAAAAAATTGACTTGCAGGACGCCACAGCCATTCCTGAGGAGTATGCGCTGGGAACTGCCATGATTCACGAATTCGGTGTTTTCAGGTTGGTGGCTGCCATGGATTATCGGGATATCACCAATCAACTGGGATCCGAAGGAGATAAAAGCTTCAACCGCCGCCTGCACTATGGACTTGAACTGGGCATTCTCCCGCTTTCCAAGAACACCAGCTGGTTGACACTGAGAACCGGTTATAACCAGGGATACCAGGCGACTGGCTACCTGGGCTTGACCGGGGTCGAACTCGCACTCGGTCACAGCCTGATTCTGGGATACACCAAGTATATCGAAGAGACCGGCGAATACGCAGGGCAAAAACCGAGTCCCCGGACGGTGGTTTATATCTCGTTCGGGTTCTAAGGGCAGCCTTTGAATTGAGAACACGTCTCTCCTGCATGGATTCACCACAGACATCAACAGCAGGTGAGCCGGCATCAGGGGACATGGCCCTTGTTCTCTGTCCACCGGAATGAGTCCCCGTGGTATCTGGCAGCCGCCTTGACTCGATCGTTGGATCAGCTTAAAATCAGCTAAAAAAAAGGAGAGACCAATGAAAAATAGACTTGTTTATTGTTTGCTGACGATTTTCACTGTCACCCTGTTCACTGCCTGCACACCCGCTTACCGGCTGCAGAGCGGGACATACAGGATGTCATTGAAACACGCTCCAACAGTGCCCAACGAAGCCCAGACAGTGATGGTCACTGTAGAAGACAGCCGGATTACGATTAAGAATCCTGCGAGCAACCGACTCCTGACGGGTCAGCTCGACGGGAACCGGTTTTCGGTCTCCAGCCGGGAAGACACGCAAAGTGTCGATTTTACGGGGGTTTTGTCTTCCGACAACCAGGTTGAGGGAACCGCAGTTCAGAAAGAGGGCGAAAAAACCCTTTTCAGCGGCACATTTTTGATGGTGCCTGTCAAGTGATGTCGGACAGCTCCCGTTTCAGGCGAAAAAATAGCGTTCCAGGCGCGTGATCGCTTCGTCGATATGCTCCATTGAATTGGCGTAGCTGATCCGGATAAACCCTTCGCCACCGGGACCAAAATCGATGCCCGGGGTCAGTGCGACGCCGGTCTTTTCCAGAATATCCATGGAGAGGGTGAGGGAGTCGATGTCCTTTTTTGGATAGCGCAGAAAAATGTAAAATGCGCCTACAGGACGATAACCAGGATCCAGACCACTTTCCACCAGCCGCTTTAACGCGAACTGTCGTCTTTCGTTGAACGCCTTCGCCATTTTAGCACATTCATCTTCCGCTTTCGAAATAGCCACCGCGCCGGCTTTCTGCACAAATTCCGAGGCTGAAATCATCATGTTCTGGTGGATTTTGGCCGCCACGCTGACCCAGGCCGGATTGATAATCATATATCCCAGCCGCCATCCGGTCATCGCATAATATTTTGAGAGCCCATTCAACACGATACAGTTGTCCGTATAGTTCAAGACTGAATAGATTTCCCCTTCGTATGTGAGATCAGCATAGATTTCGTCCGAAATAATCGGGATCCCCAGACCTGCCAGTTCCTTGAGACAGGAACGGGACAGGACGGTGCCGGTTGGATTCATGGGGGAGTTGATCAGGATGGCACGGGTTTTGGGGGTGATCGCTTTTTTAACCGCGTTGACATCCAATTCAAAATTATCTTCCAGGTGGATGTCAACCCGGACCGGATTAACACCTGCAATGATTGCCAGGTTGTCATAGCAGGCATAACAGAGATTGGTCATGATAATGTCTTCACCCGGTGGAACAAGCAGCCGAATCGCCATGTAGAGGAGAATGGAACTGCCGCTGGATGTTAAAATCTGACCGGGAGAGATGTTCAGCTGGTATTGACGGCGGTACTTATCCACCACCGCTTCCCGAAACGGCATGATCCCCTGGGTGTGCGTATAACGCGTTCTGGAATCCCGAATGGCCTGGATGGCAGCTTCAGAAATAATTGACGGCGTTGGAAAATCAGGTTCCCCGAATTCCAGGTGAATAATATCCCGTCCCTCTTTTTCGAGTTCTTCCGCTCTGGCAAATATCTCCATGGCCAGAAAAGAGCTGACATTTGAAAGATATGAGATCGGTTCTGTGGTCATCGTCTATATGGGTTATAGTTTTCTGATCGTATTAAGATTCTCGTCTATTTTTTCAATTTTTACGTCGATTTCAGCCAGCTCGGACCGGTTTTTTTCAATGACCTCGACTGGGGCTTTACTCAGAAAATCCGGTTTGTTCAGTTTACCGGCTATTTGAGCCTGCTTGGCCAGCAGTTTCGATTTCTCCTTTTCCAGGCGATTAATCTCCTGCTCGATATCGATGCTTTCAGACAGATTGATAAATACTTCAAAACCGCTGCCAACACCACCTGCAAGTCCTTCTTTATTTTGAAGGTGATCCTTGAGGTCGATCTTCTGAATACCCGCCAGCGCCCTCACGATATCCTGATATGCCACCAGGTTTCGGTTCAATTCAGCCTGGTCGCTGACACAGATAATATCGATCTTCTGGTTGGGTTTGATATTGTTTTCACCCCTGATATTGCGAATGACACTGATCAGTTCAACCAGCAGTTCCGCATCGGCAACGGATGCAACCTTAGTGGCAGATGCCTCCGGAAAAGCAGCCAGCATTATTGTCCCCTCGGTTCCCGGCAGATGCTGCCAGAGTTCTTCGGTGACGAACGGCATGATAGGATGGAGCAGACGCAGACTCTTTTCCAGGACATGGAAAAGAACAGAAAGCGCCGCTGTCTGGGCTGTTTCCCCCAGTTTAGTAAAAAGCACGGGTTTAATGATTTCCAGATACCAGTCGCAGAACTCGTGCCACACGAACGCATAGGCAGATTTGGCGGCTTCGTTAAAGCGATAATCTGCCAGATAGCGATTTACGTCAGCAACTGCCTGGTTGAGGCGGCTCAGAATCCATCGGTCAAAGATCCCGGGTTCAACGACTTCCAGGGGCAATGGCTCGCCGATTCGCTCTATGTGGCTCAGGGTAAAACGGGTAGCATTCCAGATCTTATTGATAAAATTCCGATTCCCCTCAATTATTTTCTCCGGAAGCTTGATGTCACGTCCCATGACCGTCAGACTGGTCAAGGTAAACCGCATGGCATCGGCTCCGTATTTTTCCACAATATCCAGAGGGTCAATCACGTTGCCGCGTGTCTTGGACATTTTTTCCCCATTCTCATCCCTGACCAGGCCGTGCAGAAATACTTCTGGAAACGGCACCTCCCCGGTAAGCTTGATGCCGAGCATCACCATTCTGGCCACCCAGAAAAACAGGATATCATAACCGGTGATCAGCGTGGAGTTGGGATAAAAATCTTCCAGGTCTTTGGTTTTTTCCGGCCAGCCCATGGTTGAGAAAGGAAACAGACCTGAACTGTACCAGGTGTCCAGCACATCGGTTTCCTGAGTCAGATGGGTGGATTGGCATTCCGGACAGGTGGTTACGTCCGGATCTTCCGATACAATAATGTGCCCACAGTCATCACAATACCAGGCCGGAATGCGATGCCCCCACCAGAGCTGGCGGGAGAGACACCAGTCCTGGATGTTGTTCATCCATTCAAAAAACACCTTTGCCTGGCTTTCCGGGACAAACCGAAGTTTTCCCTCATCGACAGCCTGGAGAGAGGCTTTTGCCATGTCGGTCATCCTGCAGAACCACTGGGTTGATAAACGGGGTTCAACCACGGTCTTACAGCGCTGACAATGCCCGACGGAGTGCGGGTGTTTATCTGTTTTCCGAAAAACCCCCTCCGCCTTCAAGGTCTCAACGATCTGCTTCCTGGCTTCGAATCGATCCAGTCCCTGCAGCGGTGGATATACATCATTAATGACCGCGTTTTCGGTGAATATGTTCACCGAAGGCAGATTGTGACGCTGCCCCATTTGAAAGTCGTTGGGATCATGTGCCGGCGTCACCTTGACGGCACCGGTCCCGAATTCCGTCTCTACAAATTCATCGGCAATCACGGGAATGATTCGGTTTACCAGTGGCAGTCGTACATTCTGACCAATATACCGGCTGAATCGGGGATCGTCCGGATTAACAGCCACTGCCGTATCACCCAGCATGGTTTCCGGCCGGGTCGTGGCCACGATGATTTCCCCCTCTCCGTTTTCCAGAGGATACGCAATATAGGTCAGGAACCCATCCTGATCTTCGTGATCCACTTCCAGGTCCGACAGGGCTGTCTTGTCGTGGGGACACCAGTTGATAATGTACTCACCCCGGTAGATCAACCCTTCATTATAGAGGTCGACAAAGCTTTTTTTGACCGCTCTGGAGAGTCCTTCATCCAGGGTAAACCGTTCTCTCTCCCAGTCGCAGGAAGCTCCCAGTCGTCGCAGCTGCTTAAAAATGGTACTTCCGGACTGCTCTTTCCATTTCCAGATCTCCTCGACAAATTTTTCCTGCCCGAGCACCTCTCTTTCAATCCCTTTTTTCCTCAGCTCCCTTTCCACGACCATCTGGGTAGCAATACCAGCATGATCCGTACCGGGCAGCCAGAGCGTCTTGAAGCCCTGCATGCGTTTCCAGCGAATCAGAACATCCTGCAGGGTGTTCACCAGAGCATGTCCGATGTGCAAAGACCCCGTCACATTGGGTGGGGGAATGACGATCGTATAGGATTGATCCGATTGTTGAGAGTCCGGGGAAAAGCGTTTTTCAGATTCCCATCGCTCATACCATTTGCTTTCGATTTCCTGGGGCTGGTAATTGTCCATGATCCTGTCAGTTTTGGTTCAGGGTTTAAAAAATTCGGATTTTGAGGAGGCACCCGCTATCTTTGTTCAATTGTGACTATTCACCACTTATCTATTCTATAGCCGTCAGATCGAGGACCAGTATGTTATTGAGCGGATTGGGAGTGGTTAAGTATCGCCAGGATGGCGATACTTAACCACCGCCCTCGGAGGCAGACATGGATGTCTGCCGAGAATGAGTTCAATAACATACTGGTCCTCGATCTGACGGTTGAATATGAGCTGAATAGTTACGCTCAATTTTGTCCCGGATGACTGAGTGTTTTTTTCCAGGAGGCTTCAAGGTCGACAACGCGTTCATTGATGATCACACCATCCCCAAAAGAGATTTTGACGACCGGTTTCTGGGTGACTGCTCCGATCAGATAGCAACTGCTGTCTGCCATGAGTTTTTCAAAACGCTGCCGGTTATCGGGATTGATCGTTAGCACAAACCGACTCTGACTTTCACTGAACAGAAACCGATCCTTTTTCAATGCCGCTTTTTCAGCAGCAGCCGCCAGATTGAGATCCAGACCCAGTTTGCCGCCGATCGCCTTTTCGACCGCAGCAACAGCCAGTCCACCGTCTGAGCAGTCGTGATTGCTGCGGATCAGCCCCTCCTGCGTCGCCTGGGAAATCTTTTCATAGCGGGTTTTTGCCGTTTTCAGATCAACCCGGGGTACGACGCCCCCGAGCTGGTTCAACGCTGCATAGTACTCAGATCCACCGCACTCGTCAAAGGTGTCACCGACCAGATAAACCAGGTCCCCGTCACATTTGAGGTCAGATGTGACACATTTCCGGACATCGGCTATTTTCCCCACGGTTGAAAACAGCAGGGTCGGTAAAATGGAGATTTTTTGTCCATCCAGGTTGGCGTCGTTCTTCATACTGTCTTTGCCGGAGATACAGGGCACCCCGAATCCCAGGCAGTAATCATAAATTGCCTTGCAGGCCCTGACCAGTTGGGCCAGTTTGTAGGTACCGTCCGGTGTATGGGCGGACTGTACCGGATCCGGCCAACAGAAGTTGTCCAATCCGGCCATCTGTTCCAGGCTGCCCCCCACCGCGATGATGTTCCGAATGGCTTCATCTATGGCGCAGGCAACCATGTGATACGTGTCCAGGACCGAATACTTGGGGCAGATGCCATTGGCGATGGCAATTCCCTCCATGGAACCCAATACCGGTCTGATAACCCCTGCATCCGACGGGCCGTCGTTTTCTGCCCCTACCAGCGGCTTGATCACACTGCCACCCTGGACTTCATGATCATACTGACGAATGACTGACTCCTTGGAGCAGATGTTGGGTCTTGCCAGCAGAGCGTGCAGCATTTTTCCGTAGTCAGCCGGCTCAGGATGCTCGATCGTCTCCTGAAGCGGCGGGATCCACTCTGCAACCAGGTCCATGGCCGGCAGACCATCATGCATAAACGCCATTTCCAGCTGTGCCACCAGCTCGTCCTTATAGTAGCATTCAAAATAACCGGAATCCGTGAACTCGCCCAATACCGTCGATTCTACCTGCATCTGCTCAGACAGTTCCAGAAAACGGGCAACTTTATCGGGTGGCACAGAGACGGTCATCCGCTCCTGGGCCTCTGAGATTAATATTTCCCACGGCTGCAGCCCTTCATATTTGAGGGGTGCCCGATCAAGATGCAGGCGGCATCCACCACTGAACTGCGCCATCTCTCCCACGGAAGAGGATAACCCACCGGCACCGTTGTCGGTAATGCAGGTATAAAGATTCTCCTTTTTTGCTTCCCAGAGAAAATCGAACATCCGTTTCTGCGTGATGGCGTCGCCGATCTGTACAGCACTGACAGGCGAGTTCTCGTCCAGCGCCACTGAGGAGAAGGTTGCCCCGTGGATGCCGTCCTTTCCAATTCTGCCGCCATTCATCACGATGATATCGCCGGGTCTGGCAGCCTTGTTCTCGGACGGTCGATCATCGTGGCGTGCCGGCATGACGCTGGCTGTGCCGCAAAATACCAGTGGTTTGCCCACATAACACGCATCAAAGACGATGGCGCCGTTGATGGTCGGAATACCACTCTGGTTGCCACCATGTTCGACACCCAATCGCACCCCCTCATAAATCCGAGCAGGATGCAGCAGTCGACTGGGCAGCTGTTTTTTGTAGTCCTGGGGCCCAAAGCAGAAGACATCAATATTGGCGATTAGCTGAGCCCCCATGCCCACACCGAAGGAATCGCGGTTGACACCGACAATACCGGTTAAGGCCCCGCCGTAGGGGTCCAGGGCGGAGGGTGAATTGTGGGTTTCTACCTTGAAGGCAATATTATAGTCTTTGTTGAACCGGATAATTCCGGCATTGTCTTTAAAAACTGACAAACACCAGTCATCAGCCCCCAGTTTTTCCCTGATAGCCTGCGTGGAACGTTGAATACAGGATTTGTATAACGACCGGATGACCTCGGTATGACCCTGTTCATCCGTATACTCGATGTTCGCGTTAAAAATCTTGTGCTTGCAATGCTCCGACCAGGTCTGGGCGATGGTTTCCAGCTCAATGTCGGTCGGCTGTTCCGGTAGTTTTGATTGCCGTCTCAGATCACGGACAGCATCCTGGTTGAACCAGTCATGGATGATCTTCGCTTCCGCCTCAGATAAGGCTAGAATCCGTTGTTCACTAAGCGCAAGAATCTTGTCGATACTGGAACAGTCCAGGGTTTCAACAGCGATTGTTTCATCGCCCCGGGGCATGGGGATCTGTTTCAGGGATGCCTTATCCCTTTGCCAGTTCTTTCTGGCGATCACGGATTTTCGCTGGATCAGTTTGTTCAGCAGCAGTTGATCGACAGCCTGGTGAATTTCCGTTTCGGTGAGCCCCCCCTCAATAAAATATCCGATTGATGAAGCAACCATTTCCCGGCCGGAGAACCGTTTCGGCAGCCGCAATTCAAGGTTTTCCCTGGCCACCTTTCCGGGGTTATCGGTCACACCGGCCCGAAAGCCGATCTCCACATACCAGTCAAAAGACAGCTGGTCTCCCGTAAATCCATCGACAATACAGTCATTTAACACCGGATCTACAAAAAGATCCCGCGCGAGTGTGTCCATCTGTTCACTGGACGTGATCTGGTCACTTTGGATGGTGTAAACCTGCAGGGTGCGAATGTTTCGAACCTGGGTCCATCCAGCCTTTTTGAAGTGCTGGACGGCCTTGATGCCTTCTGGATCTTCGAGCTGCTGTTTCAGGTTTACTTCCAGCCGATGTAACATGGATCTGCCTGTGTGTAGGGGATTGAACGACCGGGGTTCAGAAACGGGCTCAGAATATACGGACCCCCGGACCAGGGTCGCTGATTTCTGAATACCGTTTTACCAAATTGGTGCTTTATAACCAAAAAAGGAGGATAATCAATGGACTACCCTCCTTCCTGGTGACTCTATAGGTTCCGCTTTTCAGCCTGGACAACCCGTTTGTTCATGGCTGGCCCGGCTGAATCGGTTTGAAACAGGCAACAACCGACATCCATCGGTGCCGGTTCGTTGCCCGGGATTGTTAACCCTTGTAGGTCGACTTGAAATGAGGCAATGCACCACCTGCTTTCAGCGTGGAAATCACGTCCATATCAAAAGCCGCTTCCAGTGGAATTTTGGTCTCGCCATTGATAACGAGGGTCAGTTCACCACTCAGATTTGAGGCATCAAAGGACGCCTTGTCACCCTGCTTGATCTTGTCGTAATCGGCCGCATTTTTAAACGTCAGGGGCACAATACCGAAATTGACCAGGTTGGCCACATGGATACGGGCAAAAGACTTGACGATCACCGCCCTGATTCCGAGCCATCTTGGACAGAGTGCAGCATGTTCGCGTGAACTTCCCTGACCATAGTTTTCACCACCGATAATAAATCCGGATCCACCAGCATCCCGATGCTCTACGGCCCTTTTTGAGAAGGTTCCGTCAACAAGCCTGAAAGTGGCCTGCATGGCATATTCCTTGACGTTGGATCGCAGCGGCAGGAAGGTCCCGGCGGGTTGAATATCGTCAGTGCTGATGTTGTCTTCCAGTTTCAGCAGAACCTCACCTTTCACCACATCCGGCAGCGGTTCGAAATCCGGCAGTGCCATGATATTGGGTCCACGGATGATACCTTCGGTTTTCGAGGCCTTTTCCGGCATGATGAAAGAATCCGTATCGATGACAGGTGGAACAACGTTGATTTTGATCTCTTTGTTCTCGGGAACGGTGATCACACCGGACAGGGCACTCATTGCTGCAACAAGCGGGCTGATCAGGTGAGCCTGGGCATCATCGGTACCGGACCGTTTCGGGAAGTTTCTGTTAAATGTTCGCAGGGTAATGCCGCCGCTCGGGGGAGAACCGCCCTGACCGATACAGGCGCCACATCCGTTTTCCATAATCCGGACACCGGCCTTATACATCATCTTGATATATCCGGCGTCTGCCAACTGCATGGCAACGGATCGTGAGCCGGGATAGAGCATGGTATCAACCTTGACCCGCTTTCCCTTCAATGCTTCAGCAAACGTGGCAATGTTCTCAAAGGAACTGTTGGTACAACTGCCAACACAGACCTGATGGATTTTTGTGCCGGCATGATCCTTGACTTTCTCCACGTTCCCTGGAGAGGAATAGATGGCGATCAGAGGCTCGATTTCGGAGAGGTTCACATCGATCACCCTTTCGTATTTGGCATCTGCGTCGGCTGCCAGCGGCTTGTAGTCTCCACCTCGACCACGGCTTTCCAGGTATGCTTTTGTGTTTTCATCACTGGGGAAGATGGAGGTGGTAGCCCCCATTTCAGCACCCATATTGGTAATGGTGGCTCTTTCGGTCAATGACAGGGTTTTGACACCAGGCCCTGCATATTCGAAGATAATGCCTTTTCCGCCTTTTACAGAAACGATTTCCAGCATCTTGAGAATGACATCCATCGCCATGCAGTTTTTGGCCAGTTTTCCCGTGAGGTTGACCTTCACAATTTTCGGCATCGGCATGGTGTACATCCCGGTGGCCATAGCCAGCGCCACGTCATATCCACCGGCACCCATAAAGATGGCACCCGCACCACCTGCGTTGACAGTGTGGCTGTCTGCGCCGACTCCGGTCATACCGGGTTTGACGAAGTTTTCCATGTTGGTGAAATGACAGATACCGGTTCCCGGGGGTGAAAAGATAATACCCAGTTTGGCGGCAACGGTTCTCAAATATTCATGGTCATCCGGGTTCCTGAAACCTGACTGAAGCATACTGTGGTCAACAAAATTGACTGACAGGGGCTTGACACGGTCAATACCCATGGCTTCCAGCTGGAGCATGGTCATCGTACCGGTTGCATCCTGGGTAAAGGCTTCGTCGATTTTGATTTTAATTAAATCGCCGGCTGCCGGCAGCTCAGCTGGTTCCACCAGGTGGTCCTTGAGAATTTTCTCAGTTAAATTTAAAGCGCTCATGTTTCCTCTTTTCGTTTTTGGTTATATTAATACCTGGATCCAAACATGTTCTACATTAGCGATTCTTCCCCAGTCATCCGTTCGGGAGAAATGCTGAAGGCTTTTTTCAACCCCTCAGGGCTGGTTTCCAATCAGTGTCAGTATTAAAGAGCTGACACTCAGGCTCTTTCTAGCAGTGGCCGGGAGTGCACCAGAATGGATCATCCCTGTCCCCGGCATTTCAAAGATCACTCAGCATTCACACCCCACTCGATTCCGGGGTGGTTCCTGCGGACACCTTCTACATATCTGCAACAGCTGCGTTCAGTTCCTTCACAGCGTCAATGGAAATCTGCAGAGAAGCTCTCTCCTTTTCGGTCAAAGGCACTTCAACAACCTCTTCGACACCGCCGGCACCAATTTTCACGGGAACCCCGACATACAATGACTCTTTAATCCCATATTCACCTTTGGAAACCTGTGCTGCGCAGGGATAGACGTTTTTCCTGTCAAAGAGGTATGCCTCGGCCATCGCAATCGCTGATGCAGCCGGCGTGTAAAAAGCAGAACCCGTCTTGAGCAGTGCGACAATCTCACCGCCACCTTTACGGGTCCGGTCAACAATCGCTTCCAGACGTTCGGCTGTAATCTTCCCATTTTTGACCAGCATATCCAGTGAAACACCCGCAATATTGCTCATGCCTGTCAACGGAACCATACTGTCGCCGTGCCCACCCAGAACGTATGCATTTACCTGATTGACAGAAACACCAAATTCCCAGGCCAGAAAAGTTCTGAAGCGAGCAGAGTCCAATACACCAGCCATCCCAACTACCATGTTACCCGGAATTCCGGCTGTCTTTTGCAGAACACCCACCATGACATCAAGAGGGTTGGTGATACAGACAACAAAAGCATTGGGGCAGTTGGCTTTGATCCCTTCACCAACCTGACGGGTGATCTTGGTATTGATACCCAGCAGGTCATCCCGACTCATACCCGGTTTTCTTGGAACACCGGCGGTGTTGATGACCACATCCGCATCTTTCAAGTCTTTGTAATCATTTGTCCCTATAATGGACCCGTCGAAACCCTCGACTGGACCACTTTGAGCGAGATCCAGGGCTTTTCCCTGGGGCAGTCCTTCAATGATATCAAACATGACAACATCGCCCAATCCCTTCAGCAATGCTAAGTGTGCCAACGTTCCACCAATATTTCCAGCACCGATTAGTGCTATTTTTTTTCGTGCCATTGTTTCTCCTGGTTAGACTGTAAATTTAAAGGGCGCATATATCCTGGCGATTATCTCCAGGCAACTGTTTGCAAATGGTTGGTAATTATTCAAACTATCTTTTCTTTTTTATGCGGGTTGAGTCAAGGTAATTGTCGAATTTGCTTTGCTTCTGATTGAGTTAAATCAAAAGCTTAATATGTTGGAAAAACGGCTGTCAACACAACGGGGGTTTCATCATTCCCACTCAATGGTTCCCGGTGGTTTGGAAGTGATGTCATAAACGACCCGATTGACCTTCCGGACCTCGTTGATGATACGATTGGAGATCCTGGCCAGCAGGTCATTCGGAAGATAGACCCAGTCGGCTGTCATTGCGTCTGTTGAATTGACGCAGCGTACAGCAATCGTCCAGTCATAGGTTCTGGCATCTCCCATCACACCGACCGATTTTATCGGCAGCAGCACCGCAAAGGATTGCCAGACCTTCCGATACCACCCGGCTGCTTTGATTTCCTGCATGACAATATAATCCGCCTCCTGGAGAACCGCAATCTTTTCCCGGTCAATTTCACCCAGAATCCGGATACCGAGACCGGGGCCCGGAAACGGGTGCCGGTGAATCAGCTCTTCATCCAATTCCAGTGTTTTCCCCAGTTCACGCACCTCATCCTTGAAAAGTTCCCGCAGGGGCTCCACCAGGGACATTTTCATGATATCCGGCAGGCCACCCACATTGTGATGGCTTTTGATAACCGCGGAAGGTCCCTTGAATGATTCTGATTCGATCACATCGGGATAGAGGGTCCCCTGGGCCAGGAATTTGATATCTTTCAGTTTGGCAGCTTCCTGCTCAAAAATACGAATAAACTCGATTCCGATAATCTTCCGTTTCTGTTCCGGATCACTGATGCCTTCCAGTTTGGAAAGAAAGGTGTCGGTTGCATCGACATATATCAGGTTGATTTTGTAGTGCTTTGAAAAGAGCTCAATGACCCGTTCCGCCTCGCCTTTTCTCAAAAGACCGTTGTTCACAAAAACACAGGTCAGGTTGTCACCGATGGCCTTATTGAGCAGAACAGCCACGACGGATGAATCGACGCCGCCGCTCAATCCGCAGATCACCCTTTCGTTACCGACCTGCGCCCTGATTTCATCGATCTTGGTTTCCAGAAAGGACGCCATGTTCCATTCGGCTTTGCATGAACAGATTCTGAAGATGAAGTTTTTCAGCAGCTGGATACCATAATTCGTGTGGGTCACTTCCGGATGGAACTGGATCCCATAAATTTTTTTCACCGGATCGGCTATAGCCGCAAATGGGGAGTTACTGCTGGTCGCCAGCGTTTGAAACCCGGCAGGGGGTTCTGTCACCAGGTCGCCATGACTCATCCAGACAGTCAATGACTCATGCCGGGGGACATCTGCAAAAAACGGGCTGTCAGCTTCAATCTTTATTTCTGTGCGCCCGTATTCGGAATGATCTGAATTTTGTACCTTTCCTCCCAACAGTGACGCTATCAGTTGCTGGCCATAACAAATCCCCAGGATAGGAATTCCCCAGCTGAAAATGGCTTTGTCAACGGTGGGTGAAAACTCCCCCAGAACTGAGCTTGGGCCCCCCGAAAGAATGATTCCTTCCGGTTGCAGGGATTGAATGGCATCAAGATCGACACTGCAGGGTTGGATTTCACAATAAACGCTTTGTTCCCTTATTCTTCTGGCTATCAGTTGCGTGTACTGGGAACCGAAATCAAGGATCAGGATCATGGGGTTTTTATGGCAAGCAGGGTTCAACAGGCTTATGTGATGACTCAATGAAACAAATAATAATCTCCTATCTTCACTTAATTAAAACAAAAAGTCGATGGTTTTTGCTTCTGTGGAGCTAAATCGGGGGTGATCCAGCGGCCCATGCAGCCTGGCAGGGATTCAAAACGGCAAGGCAGCCAGAATATCCCTTTCCGTTTGTCAGATGCGGACCCGAGGTAGAGTGCTACAGCTGACACCGCCAAAGTGCGCTTGATCAGGTGAAAAGAATTTTTTCCGTGGCTTCGATTGTAATATGGATAATCTTGATATGGATTTCCTGGATCCTGTCGCTGGTCTGGGCAGAGACGACTATGGGCAGGTCGACCATCTCCCGTATTTTTCCTCCGTCTTTGCCCAGCAGTCCGACCGTAAACATTCCTTTGTCCCTTGCCGCTTCTACCGCTTTGATAATATTAGGAGAGTTTCCTGATGTCGAGATCCCCAGCAGCAGGTCTCCGGCTTGCCCGACGCCTTCGATATAACGGGAAAAAATAGAACTGAAACCATAATCGTTTCCGGTACAAGTAATATGAGATGGATCAGAGATCGCTATCGCGGGCAAAGCGTTGCGGTCATTGCGGAAGCGACCGGTCAGCTCCTCTGCAAAATGCATGGCATCACACATGCTGCCACCATTACCACAGCTGATCACCTTGTTGCCATTGATGATTGTCTCAGCCGTTTTCTCAGCGAGCAGATGCACCTTCTCAAGGTTCGCGGTCTCAGACATAAATTGTGTCAGAACCTGGTGAGCCTCGGCGAACGAATTCTTAATAACTGATAGCATGTCCCCTTACCGTTTTAGAAAATTTTTCCGAGAGACTGGTTTCAGGACAGTTCCCGATCCTTGTCTGGCAGGACCATGAGCACGGCGCCCATAACCAGCAGGAACCCACCGACGCCGTAGAGCAGATACTCAACAAATCTAAAGGGCCCGTAAAACAGGGTTATTGTCAGAATGCCAACCGCCAGACTGATAATACCGTCCTTGTAGCTTCTCCGAAACAGCAAGCGGTATACACCAAAGGCACAAAGAACGAACGGCGCCAGCCATAAGACAAACCTTGAGAAAAACAGCGTCATACCGCCCATGACGACCAGTTCGGCTCCCTGGACGCGCCGGCTTTTGGAATTTTCCAGATCCTGCATATTGCTTTTCTCCTATTCAGGTTAACGATTATTGCACACCGATGGATTCACGAACCTTTTGCAGCAACGGTTTGGCTATGGATCTGGCTTTTTCAGCACCTTCCTTCAGAATTTGATCAATCTGTTTCCTGTCTGCCATCAATTCATCATAGCGCGATCGACCTTCTGCCACAAATGCATCCACCAGATCAAACAGTTCAGACTTCAATTCCCCATAGCCAAGTCCACCGGACAGATAGCGGTTGCGCGTCTCGACGATGGCATCGGCTGGTGCAAAATGGCTGTAGATGGAAAAGAGGTTGCATTTGTCCGGATCCTTAGGCTCATTGACCTCTTTGGAATCCGTAACGATCTGGTTGATCCGTTTTTTGAGGTTTTTGGGCGTGGTGAACAATGGGATTTCATTCTTGTAGCTTTTGCTCATTTTGCGCCCGTCGATGCCCGGAATGGTTTTGACATTTTCCTGGATGAGCGGTTCGGGAAGGGTCAGGACCTTGCCAAAAGTCTGATTGAATGCCTGCGCAATATCCCGGGTTATTTCCAGATGCTGTTTCTGATCCTGACCCACGGGAACGACATGGCAGCTGAACAGAAGAATATCGGCTGCCATCAGGATCGGGTAATAGAAAAGACCGCAGTCAACGCCGCTGTCTGGATCAACGCCGGCTTCGGTATTGGCATCCACAGCCGCTTTGTAAGCGTGGGCCCTGTTCAGCAGTCCTTTTGAGGTCATACAGGATAATATCCACGTTAATTCAAATACTTCTGGGATATCTGACTGTCGATAAAAGGTCACTTTTTCAGGGTCTAGACCGGAAGCAAGCCAGGTAGCGGCCAGGCTGTAAATCTGTTCTTTCAACAACGATCTGTCTTTGACAGTGGTCAATGCATGGTAGTCGGCAATAAAATAAAGGGCGTCATGGGTTTTGGCCAGTTCTAAAGCGGGTTGGATGGCGCCAAGATAATTCCCAATATGGGGTGCACCGGTTGGTTTTATTCCTGTCAAAGCGATTTTTTTCATTTTACTCTCTAATGGCTGCTGCTGTCTGAGACGGATCCTGAGTGATTACGTTCTATCACAGTTAACACTTTTGCGGTCACAAGTAAATGACAGGGACTTGAATTTGATACCCACACGGGGTTCGGCGTTGAAAACAACCAGCAATTAGCGTATGCTGCAGAAAAAACCAATCCGACAAAAGCGCCGCTGCTGATTTTTCGCTGGCAATAGGGTGTTATCAAAGCAGCATATCAATGACTGGACTGACAATTAATAAATCAACCATTATACCAAAAGCATGAAACAAATAAGCAGACTGCAGGGAACAGACGGGATCAGGGGAAGAATTGCCCATCATCAGCCCGGTGATCATGGGTTGAATGCGTTGACCTATTTTCTTGAAACCGGGTTTCTGACCCCCGCCTTTTTTGAGCACTACGCATACGCCTATGGGTGTCTTCTGCAAAAGGCAGGCGGTGTCAAAAAAGGGGAATCCATCGTGATCGGCTGGGATCCAAGGGACCAGACCGGGATGTTTAACCAGGCAGCTGTCTCAGGCATCCGCAAGGCTGGAATGAAGGCAATCACTGTCGGTGTGCTGCCAACACCGGCGATACCGCTCTACATGCTCTACCTGGGAGCTGCCGGCAGCATGGTGCTGACTGCATCCCACAACCCTTCGGATCAGAACGGAATCAAGCTTTTCCATGGTTGGACAGCATTAAAGTTTCTGCCGGCAGATGACGATGCGCTGACCGCCATGATCTGGGACCAGCAACATACGGATTTGAAGGGCCTCATGGTTGCAGGTGATGTCGAGGACCATGCAGCGGCAGCCCGATCATTTTTCATCAGTTATCAGACGGATCCCAGCAACAGCTGGATTGATCGGGAAACATTTGAGGACATGATACTGGTGATCGATGCATCAAAAGGCGCTGTTGCAACCGTTGTTGAAGCTATTTTTGATCACTATCGCTTTCGAGAGGTGATCTATACCAATCTGGAGGGTCCCATCAACGAAGCCTGTGGTGTGGCGGATCTTGAAGGGCAGGAGGTGATCGAAGCCTGCGACATCACGGAACGGGATGGACGGTTCTACAGATATCAAACCCTGCAGACGTTCATCCGAATTGCCCGATCCACACCGGAAGTTCCTGCCGGAAATGTCCAGTTGAGCGGTCTGGTTTTCGATGGTGACGGGGACCGGTGTTTCCGACTGGATTTTGATCCCCACAGGGATGCACTGCTTGTTTCCTCTGGAGACCAGCTGGGCATTCATCTGGTAAGGTATATCCGTCAGCGGGACCGGTCCGCGACCGCAAAAGGCTGGTTTATCAATACCGTGGAGAGTGATTTGAAGACAGCGATCACAGCCGAGGAAGAGGGTTTCATATCGACGATTACCGGTGTGGGGGATAAATGGATATTGAAAAAAGCGGTCCTGGATATGATCCGGGCTCGTCTCGACACCAGTCATCCTGCAGCCACTGACTTGATACGCATGCTGCAGGCAGATGAATCGGGAGGGGAACTAACGGGTCTTGAGATTTCGTCCGCCTGGAAAACGTGTCTGAAGAAGGGGGGCATCAGGGATGGACAGCCGGACTATCACTACCAGGTAGGTATTGAGGAATCAGGTCACAGTATCCTGCCCGGTTTTATCAATACCGGTGCGGACACCATTCCCTGTTTTGCCGGAAACGGCATAAAATCAGGCCTGAATGCGCTGGTCGCGATCCAGCAGGCTGTCAAGGAACGCAGCAGCAGTGACCGGATGACATACCTGGCACATCCGTTTGCTGCGGGTATTAAAACAACCCTGTACGTCTATTATGTCAATAAATTCATGTTACTGCCGGACTCACCCTTCAGACCGGACCTGGAAAAAACACTCAGATTTGAAATAGAAGCCTGTTTCCCACCAGAATACCAATCCTGCCAGATCCATTTCCCGGAGGAAATCTCGTTGGTCTATTTCAGGATTTTAAAAGACAATAAAACGGCAGGGGCTGTTTTTATTCGAAACTCAGGCACCGAGGACAAATCCGCACTTTATTTAAGGGGAGAAACGGAAATGGCACCCTATCTTGATCGTATCGGAATGAATCTACACCTTTTTCTGCTCAAAAAGATGAAAAACCCGGAAAGTGAATTTGTTCAGTTTGAGGTTGATGCCATACGGATGATTGGGGATACCCTATCACCGGATTCGCTCAGGAAGAAATATCCGGCATTGCCTTTCGAACGAATCCTGAAAGAGGTCGAATTCAAAGAGGGAGTAGTCACCAGGAAAGGGAACGATCTGAAGTTGACCAAGAAGGGAAATTTACTTAATGATTATTGGCAAGAGCAAGAAAAACTCAAACCGGAGGAAAGAAAAACATGAAGAGAGCCATACTCGCCCTGCTGCTGGGTGCCCTACTGGGTTTTCCCGTCTGTTACGCACAGTCCCAGGCAACGGCCCCTGCTGATAAACCCCAGGTGAACCCGGGCAACGAATCGGTCAATATTACCTATGTCTCCCCAAAAAAGGTAATCATGGTTCCAGGCAGCAAACAGACCATCCGGAAGGACAAGGATTCCCTCGTTATTGAATATGAAAAACGGCATAAGACTGAGAACTTTCCCATCATTCGTATCCAGGAAATCCCGTTCAAGTTGACTGAGAAAGGGGACAAACTCGAATTTACATGGCAACGGGCCGGATATGAGGTCATCTGGTCAAAGGGGGATGATGAGGTCATCCTGATGTCGTCAGAAGCCTTTCAGCGAGAATCATTCTCTGTCAAGAACAAGGATGTCAAAAGCAGCATCATATACAAAGGCCTGGTGGTTGAAACCAAGAGACGCGAGGGTATTGTTTCCAAACTGGAAGTCGTCGATGTCATCCGGGATGCCACCGGCAATATGGAGAAATTTTCGGTACGGACCTATGCCGACAAGGGTAACACGACAGAATTCCAGAATGAAAATAATATTTTAAGACCAGAATTCCACAAGCAATATGAAAAGGGCGTCAACGACGAAGTTCTCTATATTTTCACATCCAATAAAAAAGGTGAAATTTTCGTTTATTACCGGTAGGACGATCTGAAAATCGTGATAGCCAATAGAATCCCCGGACTTTATGCAGCAAGGTAAATTCCCCCTCTCCCTTCATTCATATGCGTTTCAGCTCAGAAAAAAACTGCTGAAACGCGCATCACTGGCAGATCTGCTTGATCTGCACAAGCAGCATCAGGATTTTTTGAGCCGGACCTCACTGCTGATAGAGACTTGCCGACTTTCACTCTCGGATCGATTTGCCTGGAAATTTCTAAGGGAAGTCAATATTTTAAGTCTCGATTTTTCAAGTGAAGGAAAAACCCCAGGCCGAAACGGGGAAAAAAAGCCACCCACAGCCCGGGGAATCTACCTGAACCTGGAAGCGGTGGTCAACCCGGTGCAGAAAATCTGGTTTCCCGAGATGGAAAATCAGCCTGGAATCGTCTGGTTAAAGCGGTTCTCCACCAGAAAACTGGCACACTATTCATTTAAAGCGGATGAAATAGCGTTTTCATTGATTTTTGATTTCATGGACGCGCCCGCTGAGATTCTGAGCTATCTCGCCTATCACGAACTGCTGCATCGGCAGCTCGGGGCAAAAAGGATCAACGGCCGACAATATGCACATACCAGTGAATTCAAAAGCCAGGAGCACCTCTTTCCTAACTGGCGGTCCATCGATCAACAGATTAATCACTATATCCTCACCACTGCCTGACAGCCGATTTCTCTTGGCAAGACGATAAATATCAATATGGATCGCATAAACAAGGACCGGTATTTTAAAAAAGAGATACACTGACGACAGATAACCGTTGATTTTTAAGCCTGCCCCATCGAAGGGGAAAAACCCATCAGAAAATAATGATCCTAGCCATCGAAACATCCTGCGACGATTCTGCCGTCGCTCTGCTGAACAGCGATGGATCCCTGATCATCAGCCGGATCTCAAGCCAGACGGAACTGCATAAAAAGTATGGCGGCATTGTGCCGGAAATTGCCAGTCGCAAACACCTGACGACCCTTCCGCTGCTGTTGCGGTCCGTCATGGAAAGCCAGAATCTGAATCTGACGGATTTAAAGGCGGTTGCGGTGACCTACGCACCGGGACTGATCGGGTCACTGCTGGTCGGTGTCAGCTACGCAAAAACCCTGGGCTGGATGCTGGGAATACCGGTAGTTCCGGTGGACCATCTGGAAGGACACCTGCTGGCACCCTTTCTGGACAACAGTGAGATCCGGTTTCCATACCTGGCCCTGATTGCGTCAGGGGGTCATACCCACCTGATTCATGCACAAAAACTGGGACAATACAAACTTCTGGGGAAAACCATGGATGACGCAGCCGGAGAAGCATACGATAAGGTCGCCAAAATGCTGGGGTTTCAATATCCGGGAGGTCCGGTGATTGAACAACTGGCAGCCTGTTGTCCCGAATCCACGATTGATTTTCCCGTGCCCCTGATAGGAAAAAAGACACTGAACTTCAGTTTTTCGGGATTGAAAACAGCCGTCAGAAATGAAGCGATCCGTCAGGGTGTCTATATTGAAGGCAAGCGCTTGATTTCATTTTTCGATTACGTCGAAATAGGCGACCCTGAGCGAAAAAGACGAATCGCTGATATCGCAGCCAGTTTTCAGAAAATTATGACCACCATCATCACCCGACGAATGACAGAAGCACTGAAAAAAACCCGTTTAAAACAGATGGTCGTGACCGGAGGGGTTGCTGCAAATACCGGTATTCGAGCGAGCCTGGCACAACTGGCAGCCCAAAAGGGGGTCCGTTTTTTCTATCCGTCAACCGTCAACTGCACGGATAACGCCGCCATGATCGGTTATACAGCAGCTCAGCATCTGAAGGCTGGAAAACAGAGCTTTGAGTCGGTGCTTAAGCTGAATGCCTCCTCCAAAAGCCCTATTGGTTTAATGGACATAACGGTCTGAACCCCCATCCAGGGGAATAATTATTGACATAAACCAAATTGAGCAAGATAATTCAAGAGAAATCAAGGGAATCTAAACTGTAACAAATCTTATTTCGTTCCTGTCTAAATCGAATGGTAATAGATTCAAAACTGAAGATATGGAAAATTCAACCGAACAAACAAAAAAGTCGTTAGCTATCTGGGGAATACCGATAGCTATTCTGGTAATTCTGATCGTTGTTCTGATTTTCGAGTTAACGAGTGATGAAGAGACCGCTGAAGCCCCGGCTCCAAAACAAGAGGTGGTTGTGCAGGCCACTGACAACAAGACAGAAGGGGTCACCCTGGAAGTACAACCGAACCTGAAACCCGATAAAGAAGAGGGGATGGGGACGGACAGCCAGGCGACACCGGCGCCAGAGATCAAGATTGAGGATACCGATACCAAACCGAAGCTGGCCGCATACCTTGACGATGGTGACGAGGCTGAGAAGTCCTATATCGTCGAAGAGGGCGACAACCTCTGGAAAATTGCCAAACGCAAAGATTTTGGCGGCGATCCCTGGAAGTGGAAGACAATCCTGATCCAGAACAAAGGTAAGATCAACTACACGATCTTCTCCGAAGAGACCGGACAGTGGAAGGTCATGGTGGATGCCGGAAAAAGACTGGTCTTCAGACCTGAAGAGGAGACAAAGGCAAAAACCAGTTTCGACAGGACCCGGAAAAAACGCTACGCCCTGCAACTCATGTCACTTAATACCGATCAGCTGGACAAGGGCGTCGATATAGTCAAATTCCTGATCAAGGACGGGTATCACGCGTACCTCTACCGTACCCGTGAAAAAATAAAGCGACCCAACCTCAAGGAAGCACAATACTTCTACCGGATCCGTGTCGGTTTTTTCGAAACCGAGAGAGAAGCCCTGGGTGTTGGGGAAGACATCCTCGAGCGGTATGGATCACGACGCATTTTTCCATCCAACTACTGGGCTGTGTTGCCAAGCTACAGTGAACTGGACGGTGAATTGATCGACTTCGGGATTCAGCGGAACAAACCCTGGCTCATCCAGCTGAACGACAATACCAGTCGGAAGGAAGCCATTAACGATCTGAAGGCCCTGGCTTCTTTTGTTGACTATTCCTATATTTCACAAAAGAAAGATGAAGCGGGCGGTTTCCGATACCGCACCCGGATCGGATTCTATGAGACAAAAGCCGATGCCGGCAAGATCCTTGCGGAAATTCAGCAGCAGATCCCCGATCGGTTCTACAATGCCAAGATCCTGGAGATCAAGCACGTAATGGAAGACGCCATCGGACAATCTACCGGAAAAACGACGCTCTCCAACATCCGCTGATCACAGATCCCTGAGCCGACATAGCTCATCCGGTAGAGCAGCACATTCGTAATGTGCAGGTGGCGAGTTCGACTCTCGCTGTCGGCTCCAGTATTGGCAGGATTCTAAGCAGGAGAAGTCGATTTAGCATTATTTAGGTCCCAGCAATAGTCCCAGCAGGTTTTGACAAAATACGCAAAAAAAAGTTAAAGCCTGCCCACTTGAGAGTCGCGATTCCTAGTCTCGTTTCCCGCTCCATCATTTCAGAGATTTACATACGGATCCAGTATTGCTGGGACTTTCTGGACTCTCCCTCACAAAATACGCTGATTATTCGTATCCATTTCCGTGTACCATCCCAAGACAAATTCACTGATCTTCTTTGGTAGGGCTAAAAGTTAAATCTGCCATAAATGGAGATGGGAAAGAATTTTCCTTTTTTTACCCTTATCTTCCAGTTAATGCTCCTCACTGGGTGAACATTTCACCAGGCAAGCGCTGAAAGCCGACGGAACCATGCACAAGATCAACAAGGCCTTTGAACGCTATTTCCAGTCCAACAGAAACAAAACGACGGTCGCTGCGATCACCCAGCATATTCCTGATAAATTCTCCCAACTGGTAAGGTATTATGGGTTTTACTCGACTCATTCCTCAGGTGACTATGCCCCCATGGCATTTGACATCGTATTGATATAGTTAAAGTAGCTAACGATCGTTACGGTTTCTAGCAGCTGGGAGTCGGTGTAACCGGCTTCCCGCAGCAGGTCGAAATCCTCCTGTACCACTTTATAACTCTCTTTTGAGCTTTTTACGGAAAAACGGAGCAGTTTTGTTACAGCATCATCAAGCACGGCGTTTTCGAATCCATCTTTCAACTGGTTGATCTCTTCCTCAGATATTCCCAGCATTTTTGCAATTCTTTCATGTTCTCCGACACATCTGTCGCATCCGTTTTCCAGAGAAACAACTATGGCAATGTACTCTTTGATCTTGATATCCAATTCTGTTTGTGACAGTAGAAGTGTTTTTACCATTTGGTTGGTCATTCCCATGATGTCTGGACGAGTAGCCAGGATCCGAACCAGATCGCTGATTTCACCGGTGGCCGCTTTTATTTTATCGAACTGCTTTTTTGTGTTTTCGTCTACTTCATCTATCATTGGTAGCTTGATATAAGCCATCTGCAACTTCTCCCTGTTTAATATTTTAAAGACCTAAAACTCCTAGAATTTGAAAGGACTTATTCCTCCTCCAGATTATTTAAAATTATTTCCATGCTCTTTCGGGCGCTATTCCCGACTACCTTAGAACAGTGATCTATCATTCCAAGTTTGGACGCCTCCTTCAGCTCTTTTGGATCAAAAAGGTTGAAGGTTCTCCCCATTAGCCGCTGCTGAATATCATAGCAGCGGCAGCTTCCGTAACGATTGATAAAATCCTGATACAATTCATTTACCAGCAGATAGGATTTCATGGCCGCCATTTGATCCGAAAAATCTTTACGCCCCCTGCCGAAAACCAATCCAATGGCCATGGCCCCTCCGCTAAGTGCGCCGCAAGACCCACCTCCGGACAGCCCGAATCCGTCCGCCATGCCACTGGCCGCTTTAAAAACATCGTCATTTTCAATTTCCAATGAGTCCATAAGGGCGGCCAAGGTCGTTTGAGCACAACCGGTGCAATTTTTTTCATTTTGCTCAGCAGCGTCGTATACCTTATCTAAAATGGCATCCGCTTTTTCTCCCGGGTATTTCTTTATCATAAAATCTCCAATCAATCATCAGCGTTTAATATTTGCCTATTCTGAACCGTTTAGAATCTCGGAAATATCTTTCACCTGCAGCTTTTCCTCCAAGCCTTCGACCTTGACCGCGTCCTCAAGCATGGTCAGGCAGTTGGGGCAGGCGACTGCCAGAACCTGAGCTCCGGTCTCATGGGCTTGCCTGACACGGATTCTGGCAGGGCTGTCTTCACTACCCCCCAGCAAATCGGTATAAAAGTTTCCACTACCGCCACCGCAGCAGAGGGAACTTTTTTTGTTCTGTCCCATTTCCGTCAGCTCGACTCCATCCAGGTCTTTCAGCAGAGTTCTGGGGGCATTATATTCTCCGTTCCAGCGCCCCAGGAAGCACGGATCATGATAGGTTACCTTCATATTCAAACCGGCAGGTTTCTCAAGCTTTCCTGATTGAAAAAGTTGCGGAAGGATCTGGGTGTAGTGAAATATCGCGAACTCACCCCCAAATTTCGGATAGCTGTTTTTAAACACATTGAACGAATGCGGTGACAGGGTGATGACCTTTTTGACTCCCAGATCTTTGAACTGTTTGATATTTTTTTTAGCCAGTTCTTCCAGCAGCCCGTCTTCCCCCAGGGTTTCGACCTCGTTGCCGTCTGAAATCTCCTGGTTTCCGAGGACGCCAAAAGAGACACCCGCTTTCAACAGCAGTTCTCCCAGCGCTTTGGCGGCACTTTGAGCTCTGGTATCGTAAGAACCCTCATCCCCGACATAATATAGGAATTCCTGGTCTTGATATTGTTCGATTCCCGTACCTTCCATCCATTGGCTTCTTTTTTTACCAGCAAGGCCGTATGGATTGCCGTGCAGATGGACATTCTTCAGAAAACTCTTAACCGCTGATGGCAGCAACCCCGTTTCAACCATGGCACTTCTGGCTGCAATAACCATATTCACCAGATTGTCGCTGAAGCTGATGGGACATTTTTCCTCACAGTTCTTGCAGGCAGTACAGGAGTATACGATCTTGGCTAAATTTTCAGACCACTCGATTTCTCCATTGACCCAAGCCCTGATCAACCACAATCGTCCGCCGGACGAATAACTCTCCAAACGAAACCGGGCGTAGGACGGGCAATTGGTCACATCACTCCAGTCAGCTGGAAACTTGCAATAACCACAACGGAAGCAACGATGGATCATGTCATCATATTTATACTCTATCTTTGCTGTCATGCTACCTCCCAGTTTCCGGGGTTCATAATATTATTCGGGTCCACCATATTTTTTAGTTTTTTCATTAACGCCAGGGTGTTTGCGTCCATATGCTTCATCACAATCTGCTGTCCGTAGACTGCCGGCTTCCAGATCGTACCTCCAAATTCCAGGACCAGGTCATCGGTTTCATGCAGGGCTTCGTTGGCATGTTGGACCGATTTCGGATCTGCCCGGTTAAAGGCATAAGACCAAGAGAACATGATAGCGTGGTTGGCTCCAATCACCCGTCCAGTCACTGTATAGGGTATTTCGTGTCTGGTTGAGATTTCAACTCCCTTTCTGTACAATTCAGGATAAGCGGCTACCGGGAAAACCGAGCCGACATATTCAAAACCACCCCCTTTTCTCCAATCAGCAGTCTTGGTAACGGACGGTTTTTCAAGATCCTGCGATGTAGCTACGATGCCCACGGTTCCCTGCTCAATGAATTTGGAAAGCCTGTCATCGTATATCAAGCGCCTCTTAAATTCGAGTTCCTCCTCACTGTCTCCGGAAATATTATTAATGATATGGTGAAGTCTATCTGTCATGGGTGGAATCGCCTGGCTGAAAACCACCAGATCTTCGGTCATGCCCACGTGGGTGATCTCGTGAAAAATATCCGGAACCAATTCCTCATCAGTAACCACCAACATGTCAAGCTCCCTGATTTTTTTACAGGGAAAAAGCCTGAGCGATACCTTGGTGATAATGCCCGTAGTGCCACCCCATCCCAGGAAAAATGCCATATCAGGCAGCGGATGCTGGGTAAACCAGCCCGAGCCTATCGAACAAGAGCCAAAACGGCATATTTCACCGGTAGGTAGAATCACTTCCAGACCGTTAATCATATCAGAGTTAAAACCATGGGGATGGGCCAGATCTCCCTGTCCGTGTATGGCTATATTCCCTCCGATGGTCGCAGCCGGTGGCGCATCCGGCAGGGAATGGGCCAGGGTGGGATGATGTTTTTTCAGGTAAGCGAACAGTTTACCCTGGGATACACCCGCTTCAACCAGGGCATACCTGGCTTTTCCGTTCACTTCGATAATTTCATCCATCCGCTTCATGTCGATCAGGATACCACCGTGCAAAGGCAGGGCAATCCCGGCAAGAGACAGGCCGCCGCCCAGGGGGACAATGGAAATTTTAGCCTCGTTGGCCAATAAAATAATTTTTTGCAGCTCCTCCACGGATTTAGGAGCGGCCACATAATCAGGCCATTTGGGCTCACTCGTCCCCAAATCCTTGGAATAGGTAAAAAGTTCCTCGGGCCGATCGGAAGCATAATCTTCGCCAACTATCTCAACCAGAGACTTATAAATAGCAGAATTCATGGTGGTTTCTCCCTTAGGTAGTTTTTTCCCCTATCGCCAGGCGGCAAAGATCACTCATAAAAATGGGCATGATACCTTTTTTGGCAACCGGTTTGCCCAGGGTCTGCATACAGGCTGGGCAGTTAAAAACACAAAGCTCTGCCCCGGCGTCTTTCATGTCGTTTATATTCTTCTCCTGCAGATCGAGCGTAAACCGGCGGCTGCCTTTTTTCTTCTGTCCGGCTATGGTAGCACCGCAACAGAGGGCATTTTCACCGACATATTCCCGTTCAACACTCTCTACTCCAATCAGATCGAAAATCTTCTCTACAAATGGGTATTTGTCCGGAGAGAGCCTGGATGAGCAGGGGCGTTGATAGGCTACCTTGTAGTTCAAGGGTTTGATTTCATCTTTCAGTTCAAGCAGTTTGTTGTATAGATATTCAAACAGATGAACAGATTTAAAGGGAACATCAATACCAAAGGCGGGAGCATACGAAACATATGTTCCATAACATTCATCATGGAAATGAATCACCTCGTCAGCCTTGTGCGCGGCAATGGTTTCCATGATCGCAGGGAGTTTTTCATTAATAACCGATGTCCTGGCATAATGCAGATACATCAGTTGACAAAAATAGTGAAACATCTTGCGTGGATCATGCGATATGATTGGCAACCCCTCAAAAAGCTTCCCCCTTGTCATGTTACCCAGAGAGCTGAATACCCCCAGATTGAGTGCCGGCCCTTTGATCTCCTGTATTTCAGGTTCTCCCCGGAACGGGATGCCCATTTGAACGCCTCTCTTTATCAGCGGTTCAGGCAAGGGTGGCAGATCCAATTCCTCCTGCTGTCGCACGATCAGATAAAACGGGTGGTTTCCGTTTTGGCAATACTCCTCGCAGGCATAACAGGTCACGCAGTCGTGCAACACAAACGAATCTTCCTGGTTGATGATCTTTTCGATTTCCACCTTTGCCGTATCTGCGTCAATATCCATATACTGGCATTTGGTCAGGCAGTCATAAGTGCCGCAAGCAAAGCACTTGTTTTCGTCGAAAATTAATTCTGTCATCGTTCAATCTCCTTTAATTTCAGAATTTTCTGTGAATTTTTCAAAACAGGGAACGTGGTCCAAATGTTATTTTTATAATGGTAAAAACAAGTGCGATGTCAAAAACGGGCTTCGCCCGACGCAGGTCTCTCAGCTGGTGCACTCATTTTCGTCCAGTTTGACCCAGAAGCGTGATGGGACCCATGAAGGGGGCTCCTCGTTGAAACGGTTTCCTCGATGGAGCAGTATTTTTCGAGCATATGCCCTTAATAACATCGACGGCAGTCAAAGTCAATAAAAATAGAGCATTTGCTCAAAAAACCGTATAAGGGCCTAATATCGGGACCTAACTAGCAGTTCATGTTTTGAATGTGAAGAAAAATCAAAGACTGCCCGGAGACATTTCAAAATCCTCAAAATTGTTTTCACAAAAACTCAATGAGAACGGTTAATACAAAAAACCGGTTTCTCCATCCACTGCCGGTGAAAATTTAAATACCTGAGCAATTTTGTGATTGACAAAAAAACTCTAATCAGCAATTATTTGATTCACTGAACTAACTAGACTTCGGAGCTTATATTGATTGCTTGTGTATTAGTCTATTCACATTAATAAGTCTATTGTTACAGTTAATTCATTTGCTATTTACAGGGTTTTCAAGAAGTTGTAACATTAATTCACTGAGTAAATTATCAACGTTTATCATTGAAGCAAATCCGTTGGAGTCGTTTCCAGTGAGGCATTAAAACCGGGATTCGGTTTGATGGGATCTGAGGCCCTTTGTGGGTATTGGAACGGTTTAATTTCAAGGGATGACCAGTGTATGCAAGTTGCCAATCGAGATTTAATCCGGGTGATCAACCGCTTTAATATCCTGAACACCATTCGGGTGGCAAAAATGATATCCCGGGTGGACATCGCCCGGTCCACGGGTCTGAGCCAGGCGACGGTGACCGGGATCTCGGCTGAAATGATCAGGGATGGGATCATTCTGGAGAAGAAATCCGGGAATTCGAATGTGGGTCGACGTCCCATTCTATTGTCATTAAACCCTGAAGGGGCTGTGGTGATTGGTGTCAAGATTGCCATTCATCAGATCAGCGTGGTTCTGATCGACTTTGAAGCCACTGTTCTGAATACCCATATTGTTCCGTTGCCTCGCCGGATGTATACGGTGGAAGAGATCGCGGACCTCATTGTCCAGGCTGTACAGGCCTGTTTATGGGACACGAAATATCACAAGGACCAGATTTCCGGGATCGGAATTGGCATTCCCGGCCTGGTTGATTCACCCTCCGGACTGGTGAAATTTCTGCCGAACTATCGATGGCGGAATGCCAATCTGCAGGAGCTGGTTCATCACCGACTGGATCTGCTGACCTATGTCGAGAATGACGCCAATGCGCTGGCTGTGGCAGAACAGTGGTTTGGCGAAGGCCGGGGGGTCGACAATTTTCTGCTGGTCTCCCTGGAATATGGTGTGGGCATGGGTATTGTTATCAATGGGCAGCTTTACCGGGGTCAGGGCGGTATTGGTTCCGAGTTTGGACATACGACCGTGGATGGAACCGGTCCCGAATGCCGTTGTGGTAAAAGGGGGTGCATCGAGGCCGTGGCAGGTGAAAATGCACTGTTGCGGGAAGCCGGGAAGCTGGCAGAACGGGGAGAATGGGTTCGCAACCGGACGGGTGAGATTTCCCTGGAGGAGATTATTGAAGCGGCCAAAAATGGCCATCCGGGCTTGACAGAAATCTTTAGCCTGGCAGGAAAAACGCTGGGGATCGGTATTGCAAACCTGGCCGGTATTTTTGGACCGGTCAAGATCTTCATCACCGGCAAATGCGTGACAGCGGAAGAGCTGCTCTTCGATCCCATGTTTGAAACAGTGGACAGGAACATATCCAGTAATTTCGATATCAAAGCCAATATTTCCATCCAGAAATGGACCCAGCTGGACTGGGCGCGGGGAGCCGGGGCTGTGGTTCTTCAGGAACTGTATAAGTCGCCGGTTCACCGGATTGTACCTATTATCTAAGGGCACCTTGATTCAATAAAATGATCACGTTTACCGTACCAAAGGGTTGATCTTTCAAGAAACGTACGAGTCCATCCATGGCTTCCAGGGTTCCTGAAACATCAACCCCTTGATACTGAATGAGTTCCAGTTCATCAAGGTGCCCTTAATATATCATAAACGCCAGGCCCAGGATCTGGCACAATGTCAACTGCCTGAAAAAGGTGTTTAACAAATTTACACAAGGGTTACCATGGCTGAATTCTTTCCTGAAATTTCTCAACCCATTCAATTCGAGGGGAAGGACTCCAGAAATCCCCTTTCATTTCGATATTACGACGCCAACGCAATGATTAACGGCAAAACCATGGCGGACCACCTGCGCTTTTCAGTTGCCTACTGGCATAGTTTCAAGGGTACCGGCGCGGATACATTCGGGGATGGGACATTCAGCCGGAGTTGGCGAAATGCGGGCAATCCTCTGACCGAATCAGAGCAGACCCTGGATGCCGCCTTTGAGTTCTTCAGCAAGTTGGGCGTCGGATACTACTGTTTCCATGACCGCGACCTGGCGCCGGAAGGGGCATCTTTCGCGGAATCCTGCAGGAACCTGGAGCACATGGTCAAAAAAGCAGCGGCGAAACAGCGGGAAACCGGCATCAAGCTTTTATGGGGGACTGCCAATCTGTTTGGACATCCACGATATGCCCACGGTGCCGCTACCAATCCGGATGCCCATGTATTTGCCTATGCCGCAGCCCAGGTCAGGCATGCCATCGCTGCCACCCGGGAACTGGGTGGTGAGAACTATGTGTTCTGGGGGGGCAGGGAAGGCTATGAATCACTGATTAACACCGATATGAAACGGGAACAGGACAACCTGGCCAGGTTCTTTCATCTGGCGGTGGACTATGCAAAAAGTATCGGTTTTACAGGTCAGTTTCTCATCGAACCGAAACCGATGGAACCGACAAAACACCAGTACGATTTCGATGCCGCCACCGTCCTGAGTTTTTTGCGCAGTTATGATCTGCTGGACCATTTTAAACTGAATATTGAAGCCAACCATGCGACCCTGGCCGGTCATTCCTTTGATCATGATCTGGCTATTGCATCCCAGGCGGGAAAACTCGGCAGTGTGGATGCCAATCGGGGGGATCTGCTGTTGGGGTGGGATACGGATCAGTTTCCAAACGATCTGGGCGAAGCAGTCCGAGCCATGCTGATTATTCTGCACCAGGGGGGACTGGGCAGCGGCGGCCTGAATTTCGATGCCCGGCTGAGACGGGGTTCAACGGATCTGGTTGACCTGTTTCATGCCCATATCGGCGGCATGGACACCTTTGCCAGGGGGCTGATCATTGCCCAGAAGATCATTGATGAAGGCGTTTTTTCCGATTTTGTCAAAAACCGCTATGCCAGTTATGATTCCGGCATCGGCAGCAAGATCACCGCAGGCGATACGTCGTTTGAAGAATTGGAAAGGTTTGTGCTGCAGAATGGAGAACCGGCTTTAATCAGTGGAAAACAGGAAATGCTGGAAAATATCTTTCGTTCATATCTTTAACCGGAAAACCATGACGTCCGCACCACTCTTTATTGGTATTGACAGCGGTACTCAGGGCACCAAGGTCATTGTTTTAAGCCAGAAAGAAGGCCAGATCCTGTCGTCCGCTTATGTCAACCACGAGATGATTGAAGATGCACTCGGCAAACGCGAACAGGAGCCCTCCTGGTGGATCTCAGCCTGTTCCCGGGCAATCACGAAGGCGCTCAGTCAGGAAGGGATTGCTGCTGACCGGGTTAAAGCCATTGGTATTTCCGGCCAGCAGCATGGCATGGTACCTCTGGACAGGGAAGGGCAGGTCATCCGCCCGGCAAAACTGTGGTGTGATACAGAAACGGTCGCCCAGTGTAAAATACTGACTGACAAAATCGGTGGTGATGGAAAGGTAATTGATATTATTGGAAACATTATCGCTCCCGGGTTTACCGCGCCCAAAATACTCTGGCTGCTGCAGAATGAACCCGAACATTACGACCGGCTGCAGTCGGTCCTGCTGCCCCACGACTACCTGAATTACTGGTTGACGGGAGAAATAAGCACCGAATTCGGTGACGCCTCCGGTACAGCTTATTTCGATGTCATGCGCCGGGAGTGGTCTGAGAAAATCCTGAACGCCATTGATCCATCCGGCCGACTCATCAACTGCCTGCCGCCATTCACTGCGTCCGATGATCCCTGTGGCGAAGTGAGGGCCCAACTCGCTCAGCAGTTCGGTTTTTCCGGCAGGGTCCTGGTCAGTTCCGGCGGCGGCGACAACATGATGGCTGCAATCGGCACCGGCAACGTCACAGACGGCATCGTCACGGCAAGCCTGGGGACCTCGGGCACCATATTCTCTTTTTCGTCCAGCCCCATTATCGACCCCCAGGGAGAACTGGCAGGTTTCTGTTCCAGCAGCGGCGGATGGCTGCCCCTGGTCTGTACCATGAATGTCACGGTGTCCACGGAACTGACCCGCGCCGTACTTGATCTGACCATTGATGAATTGAACCGCAAGGTCGCCGAAGCGGACATCGGTTCCCAGGGCATCATCCTGCTGCCCTATTTCAACGGGGAAAGAACACCTCAACTCCCCAACGCACGGGCATCCCTCTACGGGTTGTCATCGACCAATTTTACAGTAGCCAATCTTTGCCGGGCGTCCATGGAGGGAGCCACCTTCGGGCTCAAATACGGACTGGAAGTCATGGGACGACAGGGAATCTCCCCCAGCCAGATCAGACTGGTGGGCGGTGGTGCCAAAAGCAAAGTCTGGCGGCAGATCGTGGCGGACATTTTTAACTGCCCGGTGATCTGCCCGCGAGTCGAGGAAGCCGGGGCATTGGGGGCCGCCATTCAGGCGATGTGGTGTTATCAGAAGGCATCCGGCTCACCAGTTGACCTGAAAGAGATCACAGATCGCTATGTCAAACTTGACCCGGACACGGCTCTGGAACCCCGAAAGGACAATATGGATTGTTATCGCCGGATATATGATGATTACCTGCAGCTGAACCGATCCCTGCTGGAATTAAACCAGATCCGTTCAGGAACGACCTGGTTCGACTTAAAATCAGCCGGATGACACCCTGTCCGGAATTGCATTCATCTGCCATCTCAAAAAATAATATGGAGGACGAAATATGATTGAGAGCAGCCTGACATTGAAAAACCCGACGCGTTTGACCTACGGCATGGTCGGTGGTGGTGAGGGTTCCTTTATTGGCGATGTTCACCGAAAAGCCGCCGCCTTTGACGGAAAAACCGATCTTGTCTGTGGTTGTTTTTCCCAGGATGAGCAAAAAACACTGGATACCGGTCTGGGACTCGGCATTCCGCCGTCAAGACTCTACAAAAACTATGTAGATATGGCCAGGGAAGAGGGTGCCCGGGAAAACAGGATCGATTTTGTTGTCATCGTTACCCCGAATGTCACCCACTACCCCATCGCCAAAGCTTTTCTGGAGAACGGGTTCCATGTGGTCTGTGACAAACCGGTGACGGTGACATCCGCCGAAGCCGCAGAACTTGAAAAACTGGCCCGGGAAAAAAATCTGTTTTTCTGCGTGACCTACACCTATACCGGTTACCCCATGGTCAAGCATGCCAGGGAGATGATCCGACAGGGGGTGCTGGGAGAGATACGCTTTGTCAATGCGGAATATCCCCAGGACTGGCTGAGCACCCTGCTTGAGGCGTCCGGTCAGAAACAGGCCGCCTGGCGGAGTGACCCGGCCAGGACCGGCGCCTCCAATTGCGTCGGAGACATCGGCAGTCACATTGAAAACATGATCTCCTACCTGACAGGGTTTAAAATCAAGCGGCTTTGCGCCAGACTGGACACGATGGTGGAAGGCCGCATCCTCGACGACAACGCGTCCATCATGGTTGACTATGACAACGGCAGCAAGGGACTGTACTGGAGCTCACAGATTGCAGTCGGTCACGATAATGATTTCAGGGTCAGGATATACGGTTCGAAGGCTT
>Ga0180009_10000445_pt1 | contig 58098 bp, 68 predicted proteins | sample OS_PC_MetaG_FD_123537 | JGI IMG/M metagenome (GOLD analysis project Ga0180009, IMG submission 123537) | Groundwater microbial communities from the Aspo Hard Rock Laboratory (HRL) deep subsurface site, Sweden - OS_PC_MetaG | ecosystem: Environmental > Aquatic > Deep subsurface > Groundwater... | reverse complement strand
TTGAAAACCGAAGAAATGAGTATTTAAAATCAAAAAAATCAACTAGTAAAAAAAATCATTTATATTTGAAATAATTAACAAACACTCCTTAAGGAAAAGTCCAAATTAGTTTGAAGACATACAGACGAGACCAAATCGAATTGTATTTTGGTGAGGAAATGGTCATCAGCTACAAAGTTATCTCTCTGACAAACAACAGAATTATAGTAGAAACTTCTACCGATTTTGATGAGAACGGCAGCTTGGATACCGTACTGATAATTGCTTTTAGAAATGACCCTTACGGATGGTTTTCCTAACAAAGTCTTTGTTCTTTTTAAATGTGGATGTTATTTATTTCGACTTCGCTCAATGCAGGTATTTTGTCGTACGTTTGTTAACCTATATCAAGGACTTGGATATGTATCGTACAACAAACAGTATAAAAGAATTTGCTGCTCTTATTAGTTGAACACAGCTCTTACAACGATTAAATCTCCGCAAAATGAAATATAAAAAATACTTCAAAGGCGCTATAAACGTCTCCGAAATTGGTTTTGGTGCCTGGCAATTGGGACAAAATTCGGGTTGGAAAAGCATGACAGAAGCGGAAGCAATCAACCTGGTGCATGCATCTCTGGATTTTGGCGTCAATTTTTTTGATACTGCGCCAAACTACGGACATGGCAGCGGTGAAGAAAGACTCGGCAAAGCACTTAAAGGCACAGACAGAAGTAACATCGTTATCAATACCAAATTTGGCCACACGCATACGGGTACTTTAAATTTCGATTCCACTTATATCAGAACCTCTTTGGAGGGCAGTTTAAAAAGACTTCAAGTAGATTATGTGGACTCTCTCATCATACACAATCCGCCTTCAACATATTTGGACGGAAACCAAAACGATCACTTTGAAATACTCGAAAAGTTGATAGAAGAAGGGAAAATAAAAGCCTATGGCGCTTCTTTGGACACCTATGACGACATGAAGTTGTTGATGGATACAACGAATTCTAAAGTGATGGAAGTTTTTTTTAACATCTTCCATCAGGACAGCTTGCGTGGCTTTGACGAAGCACGGCAAAAAGAAGTTGGCATCATTGTAAAAATTCCGCTCGATTCCGGGTGGCTAACAGGTAAATACGACGCCGAAAGCCGGTTTGATGATATCCGAAGTCGATGGTCTAAGGATGATATTGAAACCAGAGCCAAACTGGTAAACCAACTCAGGTCTGTGGTCGGACAGGGAGAAGACCTCGCGCAAATAGCCTTATCCTTTTGCTTGGCTTATGAAGCCGTTTCTACAGTCATCCCCGGCAGTGTAAATATAGAACAGCTCACAAATAATGTAAAAAGCTCAGATAGGGTGATTTCAAAAGATCTTGTAAAGAAGCTTGAGAATTTATACCAGTCTGAAATCAAAGACCTAAAACTGCCTTGGTAGGAAGAGCTTGCGCTGAATCCCAACGACTTGTCATGCTGAACCCTACCAAACTGTCTTGCTAAACCTCACCAAACTGTCATGCTGAACTCTCCCAAACTGTCATCCTAAACCCCACCAAACTGTCATGCTGAACTTGTTTCAGCATCTCACTGAAGACAATGTCACCCCGAGCGCAGTCGAGGGGAATGTCACCCCGAGCGCAGTCGAGGGGCAAGACCCTGAAATAAATTCAGGGTGACAAATCGGGGTGTTGTTGGGTGACAGATTGGAGTGTAGTTGCGAGACCGATCGGGGTGTAGCCGGGTGGCAGTAGCATGCAGCTTGTGTTTATAAAGGTTACGCCCTTAATTTTCAGAATTTATCTTTCGTCAATTCAAATCCTCGGGGCATTCAATTTATGATTGTGTCCAGTAATACTAATAGCCATCAAACATCCTTCAAAACCGACTTGCACGCAACGGACAACGAATCCTAAAAAACCATCCGCTTTAATGGTTAATTTTCCAACGCTCGTGGGTTGAAGGTTTTTTAAATGGGCTCAAAATCCCAAGATTCACCTTACAAGCCTCACATATTAGTTGGTCGATTCAATATCTACATTCCAAAAGTCACAAAATCATCTATCGGGATGTCAAAAGATTTCCCGGAAATATTTACCTTCATTTTTCCAACCAATTTGAACTTGGCCGACTGCGAAGTCAACCATGAAAGTTTTGAACTTTTAAGCAAATTAAAGTGATTCACTTTTACACTTACCGGCAAGGAAGTTTCCGTGAGTGCTTTTTGAAATAGTGGCGTTTGCAATTGCCAAGTGGCTAAGTTTTCACCCCCGGAATCCGCAAAAAAACCAAGTGACATGTCCTCCAAAACATAGTCGATAGGCAAGGTGTTTTTAATCAAAATCTTCATTTCAAATTCTGACTCGTTCAAGCCCGGAAATCGGCTCATGGAAAAATTTTGCACACTGAAAACACGGTTCGCGTTTAGACTCCGTCTCACCTCATCTTCAAAATAAGATTTGGTGTTTAAGTGAATTTCCTGAGCCACTTTGTTGTTGATGCTCAGCAAGGAAATTCCGATTTTATTGTGCCCTCTCAGCTCAAAAACTGCACTGTCTGCTGCAATGAGCTCTGAGTAAAACGCATGCAGCTTATTCAATGAAACTGTACATTTTACAGGCAGTGCTACAGTATCGTTGGCAGGGAGCGCCACCGTTTCTTGTATTGTTCCGGTTCCTACCCACTGTTTTCTAAAATAGACATCTATAGTTGACGATTTGAGTTTCGCCGAAACCCGGTTTGGGTTAAAAGCTATATAATCTAAATCAAAAAGCAACAGACTATCTTTTATACCAATGATTTTTGCGTGCTGAATCCCTATAAATCGGGGTTCTTTTCCACAAGCCTGAAACACCGAGCTCACTACCAATAGCAAGCCCAAAATACTGATGAGTTTTCGCATATATATTTATAAACTGTCTTTCTTTTTTAAAGAAAAAACGATGAGTACATAAAACAAGACATTAAGCCCGGCTATGGCCAACAAATTGGCATCCATACTGTTGAAAAAATCGCCGATAATTTTCCCTTCTTCAACAAGTTTGGCATTATACAAATCGAGGCTGTCCATAGCCCCAACGGCCATCGTGGTGTCTTCTCCATTTACGGGTATGGTGGTGAGCAAGCTTTTGACGCTTTCGCCTTCCTCGGCTTTGTGGTGGCTGTCTTGTATGCGCGCCAGCCCTTCTGTGCCCCAACGACCAAGCGTAAAGAAGCTGACCAATTCTATGGGGAGTTTGTCTATTTTAGTCATGACACCGGCCAGCATAATTTGTGGCATCAAAGCAATAGGGACTACAGTCATTACTTTTTCTGTGGTGCTAAACCAAGAGGACAAAAACAAACCCGTAAGTGTGGCCGAAGCCGAAACCCAAAACATAAACATCCAGGAAGGCAGAAAACCGCTGAGGTAAATGTCTTCAAAATCGGCTGATGCTTGCCATTTAAAATTGAAATATATAATAACCGTAAAGATTAGGGTTTGTATCAGTGCAATTAGAGAGAGCACCAACCATTTTGAAAATATATAGGTGTGCAGATTCAGGTTAAACATGCGCTCTCTTTTATAAACAGACAATTCGCCTACGATCTCTTTAGCGGCATTGCTCACCCCAAACCAAATGGCGGATATGGCAACCAAAAACAGCACGCCCAATTGAAATTGTTTAAACACCAAACACACCAAAGACGCAATAATGATGGGTTGTGCGAGCAACAGCAACAAATTTTCTCGGTCGTTAAGCTTTATCTTAAAATAGCGATTGGTCAACCAAAAAAGCTGAAGCAAGAGCGAATCGGGCTTATCTCGTTTTAAGTCTGAAGTCTGATTTTTTTCGAAAATTTGATCAGAAGGCTTCCTGTATTTTATTTTCACCTTGTCAATATCGCTCATCTGCGAATACACCTCTACTATGTTTTTTGCGTCAAAATGTTGTGTGAGCTTGGTCGCATCTCCTTTGTAAACAAGATGTCCTTGCACCCCCAAAAAGATTACTTGATCTACATAATTCAAATCTTCAGGCTTGTGCGTCACCATGATGATGGTTGTCCCTCGTTTGGAAAGTTCACGCAGGCTTTGCAAAAAACTTTCAATGGTTTCAGGGTCTAAAGGCGAAGTGGGTTCGTCTAAGAAAAGTATGGTAGGATCGGTAAGCAACTCCACGGCTATAGAAACCCTTTTGCGCTGCCCACCGGACAAACTGCCTACTTTTACTTTTCTGATGTTTGTGTTAGCATCCTGATCCAGTTTGAGGTCTTTAATGACTTTATCGATACGGCTGTCTATTTCTGCATCTGTGGTATCGTCCGGCAAGCGGAGTTTGGCCGCCAAGTATAGGGTTTTGTAAACAGAGAGTTCTCTGTGTATAATGTCATCTTGCGGTACATAACCGATTTTCTTTTTCACCAAATGAAAATTCTTTACCAGTGAAAGTCCGTGAATCAACACCTCGCCGGATGTTGCCGGATTGTCACCGTTCAAACATTTTAAAAGCGTAGATTTTCCACAACCTGAAGGCCCCATGAGGGCCACAAAAGATGATTTTTCTACATCTACGGTCAAGGTTTGCAGGCCTATTTTGCCGTTGGGGTATTTCTTTTGAATGCCCACGGCACTGATAGATGCACTTGTTTCCCGCAAATCTGTAACCCCTTCTTGTAAATGAATGCGGAAAAAAGAAATGGTGATGCTATCCGTTTCTTTGACCTCCGTTTTGGAACGTATTTCCAATCCGTTTACAAAAGTTTTGTTGACCGATCCTAAATCTTCTATCCAGAAGCAATTGTTCTCATAAGTCAGTACGGCGTGTTTTCTGGAAACAGTCGGGTCGTTGAGCAGGAGTTGGTTTTCGGTAGCGCGTCCTATCTGTATCTTGCCACGCTCAAGAAGTTGCGCATACAGTGAAGATTTTACAGGGTTTCTGTCCTTGGCTGTTTGATTTACATTCGGGTTGTGAAGCACAAACTCAAATGATGAAACGGCTACACGGTCACCCGCTTTTAGCAAAACCCAAACCTTGGGTTCGAGTTTTTTGCCATTGACAAAAGTACCATTGGAACTGCCCAAATCTTTCACGCTGATTTCCGCAGAGGCAGGATCCTGTTTGAATGAGGCATGCGAACGAGAAACTGCGGTGTCATCCAATTCTATGTCGGCACCAAATCCGCTTCGCCCTATTTGCCAAACTTGTTTTGCAGTAAAATCTAAGGGTTGATTTTTAAATAAAAGTTGCAGCATTTATCCTTGGTTTTTGATATAATCGTTGATACAATTTTCCCTGTCCGATGCAAAAGGGTGCGTAGAAGATAATTTATTGAGCAAAGTTTTGTTTTCGTTTTTGGCGAGTTTTCTAAAGAAATCGGCAAAACGGTGTCTGTCATATCCGGCTTTCAGTGCGATTTCAAACCCCAGTTTGTCCGATTCGTATTCGTCTATTTGATCGAAAGGAGCCGACAGCACCCCATTGGTATTTAGTGCAATGTTTGTAAAACCCTCAAGACCGGTCATGTTGAGCAAATCTGCAGTAATTGCCATCTTGGTAATCTTTCTGCGCGAGTGTCCGTAATGTATATGGGCAATTTCATGGCCAATGATAAAAGCCAATTCGTCATAAGTATCCACAAAATCCAACAAGCCTTCTGTGACATACACATAACCACCTATGGTAGCAAAAGCATTGGGCTGATTGGTTTTTAATACGCTCATTGTGAATTTTAAATCCGGATTGTTCAGTTCCCGAGCCAACTTATCGAGCATATTTTGCAAGGTGGGCAATAAGGAATGTGAAGTAATGAGCTCACCTTTGGACAGCCTTTTTTGATAGATTTGGTAACCTATGTCGCCTAAAGTTTTGCCCGAAAGCGAAAGTGCTGCATCGAGGCCGGCATTTTCAGTTTGCTTGGCAAAATACGTAAAACTGTCCATGTAATGCCCGCAACCAATGATAGTGGTGCCTTTGTCAAATTCTTTTTTATAATTGTCGAGGATTTCTTGCATTTTGACATCAGATACTTGCCCTAAAATCTGGGTGCAAAACAGCAATGCAAAAATGTTTGTAAAAATGAATTTCATAGTTGGTTAGTTTGATGTGTTAAATTTATTAAAAAAATATGCTAAATTTCAAAATGTAAATTTCCATAAAAGAAATTTTTAAAAAAATACCTAAATGTTGGTATTTTATGAGTTAAAATTTTTAATAATTTTAATCCCTCTAACATCAACTAAACAAAACTGCTAAGTATGAAACAAGAAGAATTCCTCAAGCGTTATGAATTTAACATTCGAACCGATAAAGTTGGAGGCGGTAGCTTCGGCACCGTGTACAAGGCATACGATACCGTATTGGACAGAAATGTTGCTATTAAAATTTCAGAAGTAAAGCGATTAGGCGACAAAGAGTTCTCACTCCGAGAGGAATTTGAGGCCATTTCTAATTTGCCGCCACATGCCAATATAGCACACTATGAAGAGGTTTTTACTTTCGAGTCTTTTCAAGGTGTTTTTGACTATGCGGTCATGCAGTATTATCAAGAAGGCAATTTAACCGAGTTTATTAAAAACCACCCCAACTTAAATTTTGAGCAGCGAGAAGACATTGCCCTACAGTTGCTCAATGGCATTGCGCACCTTCACAAGCACAAAGTGGTTCACCGCGATTTAAAGCCCGGTAACATCCTTGTCGTCATTAGAAAAAATGGTCCAATTGTTCCGAAGATAACCGATTTTGGCCTTTCCAAACAGGCCGAAGACGGACAGGGCTCGCGTTTTCAAAACAGTTTTGCCGGAGGCACCATACAGTATAGCTCACCCGAGCAAATTAAAGGAGAGCCTTTAAAGCTCAACACAGACTTGTGGAGTTTTGGGGTGATTGCCTACGAAATTTTCACCGGTCAAAAGCTATTCGATGTCAACGGATTCAGTTCGGCCACCATTGAATGGCAAAACCAAATCACGCAGCAGATTCTCAAAGAAAACATTGAAGAAAAGATTAAAGATTTGCCCGAAAAATGGCGTGCAACACTAATGTCATGTCTGCAACGCGATTTGAGCAAAAGGGTACAAAACACAGATGAAATCATAAAAAACCTAGGCAAAGAATCGGCTACCATAGTCCAAGAACCGGCAACAACGGTGACTCCGACTTATGAAGCAACCCAAGTGCGTCGATCCGAAACAGAATCTGCACCTACCCAAGTATCTTCGCCAAGAGCAATTAACAAAAAAGGGACTCCTTCAAAAAATCACACCTTTAAATATGCTTCTTTTGGTCTTTTAGGTGTTGCGGCCGTGGCAGCAGGAATTATCTTCTTTCCCTTAGATAAAAAAGAAAATCCGGACGAATCCGCAAATGAGACTCCTGTGCCATATTTTGAAAAAGACCTAATGGGCTACAAAAAAGGAGACAGCATCGTCATAAAGCCCAAATTCATTTCAGCCGGTGCTTTTACAGAAGGAAAAGCCTATGTAGTGGACAAAGACAGTTCCTACTACATAAACGAAAAAGGCCAATGGTCGGGTTCTGTCAATCTACAAAAGAAAGATATTTCAGATAATGACAAACCGGATGGTTTAAAAAATAGTCAAGGAGAAGATAAACAAGATCTGAAAGATAATGAAGACAAGCAAAACAAAATTCCCAAAAAGAAAGAAACCAAAAATATAGCCGAAAGTGATTTTGAATTAGGTAAAAAATTCTATGACGAACAGAACTATGAAGATGCTTTTCCGTTGTTGTTGCCGTCAGCCAAAAGTGGCATTGCAGATGCCCAACACCGTGTGGGATATATTTATCATTACGGTTTGGGAGGACAAGCTCAAAATTACGCAGAGGCCAAATATTGGTATGAGCAAGCGGCCAAGCAGAATTTATCTGTCTCCAAGAATAACTTAGGCGTTATGTACGAAAATGGACAAGGGGTTGCTAAAAATTACGACCAAGCCATTGCGTGGTACACCGATGCAGCCAATAACGGCAACGCACTATCGATGAGAAATTTAGGACAGATGTACAGAGATGGCACAGGGGTTGAAACAAATTATTACAAAGCCAAAGAGTGGTTTGAAAAAGGTGCCGCAAAAGGCGATGCAGAGTCGATGACCAATCTGGGTTTCCTATACCACAATGGCTACGGCGTTGACAAAGACTACACACAAGCAAAATCTTGGTATGAAAAAGCCGCCGACAAAGGTAATGCTTGGGCCATGCGCAACTTAGGTTTGCTGTATGACAATGGATCGGGCGTATCGTACAATTGGGCAGAGGCTGCAAAATGGTATCGAAAAGCATCAGACAAAGGTGAAAAAACAGCCACCAGACTTTTAGGTGAATTTTATCTATTTGGTGTGGGTGGAGTGTCCAAAGACGTCACCTATGCCAAACAGCTTTTTCAAAAAGCGGCAAACCAAGGCGATCAAATTGCTAAAGACCATCTGAAAGTATTGGGGGATATCGAAAAAAAGAACTATTTCAGACCGATAGATTCCCAATTGGGCAACAGTTTATATCTGACCGTAGGTGAATTAAACGAAGAAATGGCACTCCTTCCCGCCTTGGTTGACCAGCACGACAACTCGTGGGTGTTTGAAGTAAACTATGCATTGGGAAAATCAAAAAGTGTGCGAATTTGGCCTAATGATGCAGATGTGAACTACGATGACGAAATCACCTTCACCAATTACACCTCCTCTCCGCTTTTTACGCAAAGTTCAGGGTCGCACTCCTCGGGTGTTAGCATCAAAGGAGGCAGTTATGGCCAACGCACCATTGGATATATTTATTACAGGGCGTTCTTCTACAACGATCTCAAAGGCAGCGTTTTTGACGAAAAGGTGGTGATAAAAATCCCTTTTGCCGTTTGTTGGTTGCCCAGATAGCATCTTAAATATACGAAAACACCAACTTAAGTGTGCACACCCCATGACGGGCAGACAAATCAAACCATAAAAATTGATGAACGGCCTATTGCTGTACGAATCTGAATCGGGACATACATGGTGATAAGCGCTTGTGTTGAAATAAGTCTAACTAATAAAGAGAAACAGATGAAGATTTTTGAACACCACCACATTGGCAAACGCCCATATCAAGAAGACGCCCTTGGTCATCATCAAAGTGCTTTTGTTGTTTGCGATGGTGTGGGCGGACATGGCAATGGCGATATGGCCAGTAAAACCGTTTTAAATTTTATTCTTAGCAATTCCTCACAAGAAATATTGAAAAACATTCAAGACATCGCTGTTCTAATTGAAAATGCAAACCGGAATCTCAACGAACTTTTGATTGAAAATCCGGAAAAAGAAGGGATGGGTACTACTTTGGCGGGGATTTTCAAAATAAAAGACGATTGGTTTTCTGCACATATAGGCGATAGCCGTATCTATACCGTCAGGCCCCAAGAAAAAGTCTTTTGGCACACTTGGGACCATTCTTTTGTTGCCAACTTGGTTAAAATGGGAGAAATCAGTCGCGAAACCGCTCGGAAGCATCCGCGTTCTAATGAAATTCAAAAAGCTATACTTGCCAATGCTGCAGGAAATGTGGCAAAACCGGAGATACAACACTTGGGCAGTCTAAAAACCGGAGACCTCATCCTTATTTGTTCGGATGGTGTGACCGAAGCGTGGCCTGACGAAGCACTTATTGCGTTGCTCTGTGATACATCGGTAAGTACTGAAGAAAAAGCCAACACAGTGTTTAATCAAAGTAGTACGCAGGCTTCAGACAACAATACGGCTTATTTGCTCGAAATAGCACCCGGTGATGTGGCTTCGGTAGAAAAAAACCAACCCGGCTTGAACTGGCAGGCTCTCGACTCGTTAACAACGGTAACCCATAGCCCGCGGCCTATGTTGGATAAGAAAAAACCGTGGTGGAAGGTGTTTTCAAAGTAATGCAAGCCCTCAGAAATAGAAAATCAATCGGCCATCACTAGGCCCTCAGTGTTTTCGAGCAAAGGCCACAATTTAGTGAATCCCAACAGGCCGTCTTCGGTTACTATTTGGTAAATAAATTCAAAGTTTTCGTTTTCCGTTTCCCATAGTGTTGCCGTTAGCACTTGGATGTTGGTTTGGGGCTTGGCTTTGACAAAAGGTTCGAGGGTGTTGAGGTCGTTGTAGAGTTGCAATGAACTTTTGACGGTGGCCTGAACACCTACAAAATATTCGTTTTTGAGCGGAAATTTTCCCAAACTTAAAACCTTATGATTCAAAAACCACACATCGCGCCTGCTCCAAAAACCTTCGCCCTTGTCTGTATAAAGCGTTCCGTCTCCATTTACGGTAATCCACCCTTCCAAATGCCCTAAAAGGTGCAAGCGGTTATCCTGATAGCGAAAAATTTCATATTCATAATCGTCGCTGGGCCCTGAGGTGAATACGGCTATTTCTTTAAATTGGTCAGTGGTGTCTATGTCGATGAGGTAAAAACCTTCCATACCAAAGCTTACTTTTTCGGTCAAATCGTTAACCTGCAACGAATATCCGTAATGTTCGTTTTCAATCAATTGAATGTTTTCGGGAATGCCATCGCCATCCAAATCCTTCGCCGTTTTGAATACGGCTTCTTCTTGGGCATAGCTTTGTAAGTTCATCAGAACTACAATGAAGATAAGGAATCGTTTCATAACTTTTATTTTAAAGAGATTTTGTAATAGGTTTGTTCCAAACTATGTAACTTTTTGAGTATTAAATCTCTGTTTTTGGCCGATTTGACCCACTGTGGCAGGTTGGTAATCATTGAATATTTGTGTCTGTTGTCGTCTTCGCGCAGGGTGGCAGAAACATAGTCTCTAAGATACTGCAAATGTTTTACATTGTACAACCACAAGGTATGGTTTTTTACCGCTATTTGCAGATAGATGTCCAATCCAAAATAAGGGTCTTTGGCGTGGTCTTTTTTATACCTGAACCATTGTGGCTCATAGGCTCTTTCTTGCTTGCAGGTAGTGCAAGTCAGGCAAATATTTGGTGAAATTTGCTTTACAGGTTCTGACGAAAACACCATTGAACTGCCGCAATTTCCGCAAGGAATATTGACGAAAGCCTGATAATCGCCAAACCATTTTTGCCCTGCTGTGCTGACCAACCCACAATGTTTGCAACTCAAAACCGATTGTTTGGCTGAGGATGCCGATTTGCTTTCATTTTCAAAATGGGTTTCAACCTTGGCAACCTGTTGACACTTTGGACATACGACATAAATTAAATCGCTAAAAAAAACTGTCGGATAGGCCGGTTGGTCAAATCGTATCATTTTAGTTGTTCTCCAAATAATTTTGAAAATCATCAAATTCTACCACCACTCTAAAGCCCAAATCTGCTTGATGGTTTTGCATTAAAAAAGGTTTTTGGCTGTTAACCTTTACGGCGCTTTCATCTTCCAAATAGCTTCCGCCCACTATCGTGGTTTCAAAGCCTTTTAGCTGTTGTTCCGTCCATTCCCACACATTGCCACACAGGGCGTATAGGCCTATTTCATTGGGCTGCATACAACTGATGCATTGGGGTTTGTCTGTTGCGTACACCACCCATTCGTTGGGCAAAGGCCGGTTATATCTAAACGATTCTGACCCGTTACTTGCCGCGCGGGCAGCATATTGCCAGGCTTCTTTGGTGGGTAGTCTGAACTGCATTTGGTATTTTTCGGTCAACCAACCGCAGAATGCTATTGCTTGGTCATAATTTACATTGACAACCGGCATCAAACCATTGCTCCAGAAGGGTTGTTGCGGCATCTCCGTATTTGTTTCTTTACAAAATTGTTCAAATATATGCACCTGCATCTCAAATTTGTACATATAAAAAGATGCCATTTCGTGCGTAGCCAGGGTGTCATAGGTTTTGGTTACCGCATTGTATTCTGTTTCAACAAAAGTACCGCCTTTTACTAGCGAAAAGTGTGCAGGAATGTTCAACTGGGCAACTGTTTTGACAGGACTACTACTTATGAGAATCCATAAAATAAAGAACTTAATCCGATGCATTGGCGATTTTTTTAAAGTATTGTTGAAGTTTTTTGAGTTTTCGTTGGGATAATTTCACCGGAAATTTAGGCACAAAAGGCGCATCGGTAAATTGTAATTCAAAATCGGAATCGGAGTATTGTTGCGATTCCCACAGGGCGTTGTCCAGGTAATAATTGTTTTGTTTGGCGCAGACCTTTTTTAACATCCAAAATCCCAAGTACGTAAGCGCCGGTTCGAACCGGTCGGTGGCGCCAAAGGTAAATTGCAGCGTTGATAAATAGTCCACACAATTTAAAGGAATGATCAGTTCGATTTTTTCTATTATGATGCCGCCATATTCATTGAGCCGTTGCATATAAGAAAGAAAAAGCGTGTCATTTTTGATGTTCACCTCAGGTGCATAAAAGGTGTAACTCAGCGTGTCTTGCGGTATCTTTTCATCGTATTCGTGATGCACAAAAGTGGTGTTGGCATAAAAACTTGCTTTCAGTAAATTCTCAAAATCTTCTTGGGCTGTTTGTTCCTTTTTTTGAGCAAACAAGAGCAGCGGCAAACAGCAAAAAATCAAGGAATACTTCATATAACTATCAACATTATTATTCTTTTAATAAGGACAAATTACCCGGTTCTACATTCAACAAATGCATCAAATCGAAAACCCAATCCGAATTTTGTTGGGGTACTTTATAGCCCACTGCCGACCAAGTTGTCACTTCTTGTTCCGGGTCAAAAGCGGAAACACAACAAAAAAATACTTCAGAGGTTTCTACGTCATAACTCAAGGCCGTGTCACCCGGAATATCCTGCCAGAGAAAAACCATTTCTTCCGTGTAAATACCCGCACTATTGGCCATTACCGATTGGTCTTCAAAAATTTGATTCAGCAGGGCATTTATTTTTTGTAGCAACAGTGCTTTTTTATACTCAACAGCATCTACTGCCACTCGAAACCCTACGTCTTGCCTGCGGGCAGCTCCCGAAATGGGCCTAAAAACACCAGGCTGAACCTGTGTAGCGTCTTCAAAAAAACTGCCGCCTGCCCAAAGGGTTTCTTGTCGAGCATCCTGTATGTAAAACAAAGAATCGGTCGTATAAAAAGTAGTTTTGGTGACCCACTCCCACACATTTCCCGCAGTGGCGTACAAGCCCAAGTTGTTGGCTTGCATACAGGTGGTGCATTGGGGTTTTTCGTTGCTGTTGCCGGCATACACTATTTGATTTGAATCGACTTCTGTAGATTCGCGTGGGTCAAAATCGCCTTCGCGGGCGGCGTATTCCCATTCGTCCCATTCGGGTAAACGGAAAGGTATGCTGTATTTCTGGTACAGCCAACGGCAATAATCGACCGCATCTTCATAGTTTACATTGACCACAGGCAGCTTTGGGTCGTCCCAACCCCAAGCGGGAGCGGGAGGCATCGCGCGCTTGGTGGCTTTACAAAAAGCTTGAAAATCTTGTACGCTTAGCTCGGTAGCGCTCAGATAAAAATCTTTGACCGGATGAGTCAACCGGGTTTTGGTTGCTCCTGTAAGGCTGTCGTAAACTTGCATTCCAAAATCTCCACCGGGAATGAATTTCAGATCAAGTGGCAGGTTTTCTTGCGAGATAACAAGCTTGGGAAGCAGCCAAAAACAGCTTACACAAAAAAGAAGACTTCTTTTTATTTTGAAACCATTGCATATAGTTAAGGGAAAATTCATCGTGGTGGTTTTAATCCGAATCTATTGTTTCGATGAGTTCCCTGCCCTTTTTGGCATCGGCGATAGCCCCTAAAAAGGTGAGAAAGGTGATGCCGACAATGGACAAAAAGTAAAGAATTTTTAATGCCAAGGTGCCTTTTAAAAAGGAATACAAAGCCCCAAAAGGTATCAAAATAAAAAACACCCGAGTGCTATTGTTGATGCTGTCGTAGCTAAATGCACAAAAGCCCATAAACACCCAAAAGGCTATAAGCGCAAATAAACCAAACCCCAAACTTCTAAAGGCCCATTTCAGCCATTTTTCTTTCAAGTCGGTTTCTGTTGAAGACTGCGCGGCCATTTTTTGGGTGCATTGATGGAAGTCGGTAAGCACTACATTTTCCGAGTGAAAAATGTTGCCACTGAAAGCATAACCGGGTGTTGAAAACTTGAGTACATACTGTCCGGAAAGGTTGACTTCTTGGCTCAAAACCGCCGCGTGGTCGATACGCACCAAATCGAACTGGTATGAGAGGAGTCCTTTTTTAAAGTGATATAAAACCACCGCAAAATATTGGTCTGCATACAAAACCGCCGATTTGAAATTTTTGACTTCAATGGGTTTTTCGTTTACTTTTAAATCATCTGCCTGCAACACGCCACGAAACTCGATACCCTCTTGTTGTTCAATCGCCGCTTTTAAGGTGTTGAAAATGGCCTGCTTTTCTGAGGTGTTTGCGATATTTTGGAGCGGGATGGTTTGCATTTAAAAATATTTGTTTAGGGTCTAGTTAACTGTTTTATAAAGGCCTGTCTGAAATCCATAGTGCCCAAGAAGAATACCCATGTTTGGTAGTTCCCTTTGATCCGTTTGAATAATATCCGCTGATACACATATATGATTCATACATTACTGATATTTTTCCCCCTTCTGCTGCCCTTACGTAATTTTCAGGAACTTGAATATAGTAAGATCGGGTTTCGGGTGTTTTATCCTTACACTCAGTGATGATTTTACTAATTTGAAGATAACCATACATAGGCTCATCTTTATATGGGGTTGTAACGATTACTTTCTTAGCGTTTGATTCATTAACTTTATCAAAACCACCTGTACTTAAAGCAAGTGCTGCATTATTTGTGTACCAATTGAAAAAAGGGTAATCTATGGGTACTTGGTACTCATTCCCGTACTCCCACTTAAAACTACCGTCAACGGCTTCAATGATGAGGCCTTTAGTTCCTATAGCCAGTGTCTTATTGGGTACTTTATCGTAAAAATTATATTTGGGTGCTACCGCACACCCTAAAAAAGCAAGCATAAACAAGAGTAAAATCAATTTTTTCATAATGTTAGTTTTAAATAATTGAATTAATAAAGAATAAGCATATTGTTAGATTTATATAATTTACCACGGTAATAGTATAGTACTTCTGCATTGGGATTGGCGTTTTTTATGGAAAACCCGTTTTGTTCTTTGAGTTTTACACAAATGAGTTCGGTTATGTCGCCACCCAGTTTGCGGTCTTCCACATCGCCACCCAGTTTGCGGTTTTCAACATCGCCACCCAGTTTGCGGTTTTCAACATCGCCACCCAGTTTGCGGTTTTCAACATCGCCACCCAGCTTGCGGTTTTCAACATCGCCACCTAGTTTGCGGTTTTCCACATCACCACCTAGTTTACGGTTTTCCACATCGCCACCCAGTTTGCGGTTTTCAACATCGCCACCCAGTTTGCGGTTTTCCACATCGCCACCTAGTTTGCGGTTTTCCACATCGCCACCCAGTTTGCGATTTTCAACATCACCACCCAGTTTACGGTTTTCTACATCGCCACCCAATTTGCGGTCTTCAATATCGCCACCCAATTTGCGGTCTTCAATATCTCCTGAAATCCTCCTTACATCCAAGCAATCCAAATCGGGCAGATATACTCTGTTGGCAATGATAACCAAGGGTACTTCATATTTTAATGACAATGTTGAAATGGCATTCTCATCATATTCACCTATGTCTTTTAGAATATTCTGAGCCAGCATACCAAATGGCAAGAGAGAAGTTATTAAAATGAACGAGAATTTTATTATGGTATTCATTTTTATTGCTTCACTATATCTTCCCATAAAACCCGTTTGTTTCAGCCAAAAATTGAAAAACAATGTCTTGGTCATTAAACCACAAAACCCCCATGGCTTGCGCATTGTCTCTTTGTGCACTGATAAGTGTTCCTTTTACATCATTGCTCAACGGCACACTCATATACGTAATTTTGAGCGCATAACCTGTTTCATTTCCTCGTTTTGCCAATTGTAAGTCGCCGTTTTTATCAATCATGGCTTCCCAAATAAAAGAAACCTGTTCGTTTCCTGAGCGAAGTCCAACACTCCACGTGCCCGTGCCGTCATCTCTAAAAGTCCAGTGGCAAGTATCGCATACGTTGCTCACATACTTTCCATAAAATTTTGCAGGCAATTCCTGCCCTTTTACCTCTAAAGTGCCGAAGCACATTCCCACGACCAAAAAGAAGGTTAAGTGTAATTTTTTCATCGCATGTCATTTAAAAGTTTTTGATATTTCAAAACTACTAAGCGTATTTCATAAAAAAATACCTAAAACTTGGTATTTTTAACTTCATTTTACTTCTCAAATTTGCTTTATGATGCAACTCAAACCTTTTGCCAGCTTTTTTTTACTCTTATTTTTGAGTTCAAATTCCGTTTTTGCCCAATCCGACACTTTAAAAATAGCCGGCCCAAACTTAGAAGACCTATCAGATTATGTAACTTATTGGGTGGACAGCACCCAAATCGGCGGAATAAAACATGCCTTAAAAAAACTCGATGAAGGTGCGTTTAAAAAGTGGGCGCCTGCTGCGACCTTAAACCTTGGCACCAACCCCTACCCGCTTTGGTGGCAGCTAAAAGTGCAACATACCGGCAATTCTCAACAAGATTATTGGTGGAGTATTTACACCCAAGCCGACAGCTTGTTTGTCTATCGCTTTACCGACAGCCTTTGGTTACCCACCGATACACTGGTATATAAAACCCATTTAGATGATAAAAAAATCCGCGCGCGTTTTCCGGTCATTCCTGTGAGCCTTGATGCCGGTGAAAGCCAACAATTGTTGGTTAAAATCATTAACCCTAGGCATACGCAAAATGCCTTTACCGATTTGACTACTCCTGCACACAACCTCTTGTGGGAAAAGCGTTTCTATTTGAAAGTTGGATTTTTTTTGGGGGCATTTTTGTTGTTTGCCGTTGTTTCGCTCATCCTGCACTTTTTCATGAAGTTGCGCGCCTACCTCTTTTTTTCGGGGTATTTGGTTTGTGTAGTGGTGATGATGCTACACGAAGAGCTGCTGCTCACCGTGGCTCCGGATAAATGGATCTATTTGCTTATCAAAGACTTACACCCGCTGCCTTTGTCGCTAGTAGCACTTGGGCTGCATTATTTGGCCATCGCTTTCCTTTTGGACATCAAACGTTATTCAAACAATTGGGTTCGCATTTCTAAACAAATCAACCTGATTATCATCAGTTTTGGAGCAGTCGCCACCTTACTCTGTGCTTTTTTACCCGAGCAGATGACTTTTAAAAACCCTTTGTTTTTACTCATGTGGAACCTTTGTATCGTTTTGGTTTTCATTATGTTGATTAATACACTTTTTATTTTCAGTTATTTGATGCATCTAAAAAAGAAAGGAATTATAGGTTTGGTTTTCGGGCTATTATTGGTCTATTTTAACGCTGCCGGCTATTTTCTGAATTACGCAGGTATCTTAACCTATTACAGCATCACTTACCCTAATTATTTTTATTGGATTGTGAGCTTGGAATTTATTTTGTTGGGGAGTTTTCTGGCTTGGCGATACGACAAAACCCTAAAACAAAATATCAAACTCCTCAAGGAAAAAAATCAAGTTGAAGAACTCGCCCATCTCCGAACACTCTCTGTGTTAGAAGACGAGCGAAAGCAAATAGCCCGCAATCTCCACGATGATTTGGGCACTACCATTAGTGCCGTAAAGCTAATTGTGAGCAACAATTATAAAACTGACCAGCAACTCTCCGAGATGATCCACAGGGCCACTATAGAAATAAAAGATTTCTACAAAAAGATAGCCGGTATGGGCAATGAGCTTCTCTCCTTAAAAGAAAGCTTGAGCCTAAAGGTTGCAGATGCAGAGAAACTGAGTAACATTAAAATTGAATATATATTTACAGGTGATGAGCCCATTTTGGAACCTCCTCTTAAAGATTCTTTACTGCGCATCGTAACCGAATTGTTGAGCAATTTGGTGAAGCACAGCAAAGCTAAAACAGCAAGCCTTCAACTCATCGCAAACCCCGAGCAATTACAACTGCTAATAGAGGATGACGGTGTAGGATTTGACACCCGAAAAAACACGAACAGCATGGGCATATATAACATTTATAGCCGTGCCGAACGCTGGGGCGGAAACGTCTATTTTTCTTCAAACCACAAAGGAACTGTTTGTATTGTCAACATTCCATTAAAAAACACACCTTTATGAAACACACCATAGCCATAGTGGACGACCATAGCCTTTTTGCCGATGGCTTAGAGAGAATTTTGCAAGAACATAAAGATTTTGAAATTGTTGCAAAATGCACTTCTGCCGAAGATTTTGAAGTGACACTTAATCATAAAATACCCCAGTTGGTTTTGCTGGACATCAGGATGAAAGGTCAAAATGGTTTAGATTTTTGCAAAGCAATGAAGCAAAAATTTCCTTCTATAAAAGTAATCATCATATCGATGTTTGAGGCCTTAGAAGTTATAGAAAAAGTAAGGCTTGCCGGTGCCGATGGTTATCTGCACAAATCTACCGATGCGGAGTTGGTGCGATCCACTATCGTGGATGTGCTTAACGGACACCAAGTTTTTTTGATGACTAGTGATGTAAATGAAAATATCGATAAAAACACGCTTAGCAAGCGCGAAAGGGAAATCCTGAGTCTTATCAAAAAAGGAATGGGCACTCAAGACATTTCTAAAACCTTATTTATCAGCCAATACACCGTAGAAACACACAAGAGAAATATGATGCAAAAACTGAACGTAAATTCTCAAAGAGAACTTATTGTGTACGCTTTTGAAAATATGCTTTAAAGATTATACCATTTAGTCAACCCATCACCGATCCAAAATCGCCCTGGATATTACAATTTTTTGAATTTCTGAAGTACCTTCGTATATCTGTGTAATTTTAGCATCGCGCATCAAACGTTCTACGTGGTAATCTTTTACATATCCGTTTCCGCCAAAAATTTGCACCGCTTCTACGGTTACTTCCATAGCCACTTGCGAGGCATATAGTTTGGCCATAGCACCGGACAGGGTGTAGTCCTTATTTTCATCTTTATCCTTGGCCGCCCGATACACCAACATACGTGCCGCTTCAATCTTGGTGTGCATGTCTGCCAACTTAAAGGCAATTGCTTGGTGGTTGCAAATTTCCGTGCCAAAAGCTTTTCGTTCTTTAGAGTAGGCAAGTGCCATTTCGTAAGCGCCGGCTGCTATTCCTAGGGCTTGTGCAGCAATCCCGATGCGTCCGCCGGTAAGGGTCTTCATCGCAAATTTAAAACCAAAGCCATCTTCGCCAATTCTGTTCTCTTTGGGCACTTTCACATCGTTGAATTGTAGTGAATGTGTGTCTGAACCCCGAATACCAAGTTTGTTTTCCTTAGGCCCAATCTGAAAACCTTCCCAACCTTTTTCCACGATGAAGGCATTGATGCCTTTATGCCGCTTTTCAGGATGGGTTTGCGCTATCACCAAATAAATTCCGGCCGAACCACCATTGGTAATCCAGTTTTTAGTGCCATTCAACAAATAATAATCATCTTTCTCTATGGCCGTGGTTTTTTGGCTGGTGGCATCACTACCTGCTTCTGGTTCAGAAAGACAAAAGGCACCAATCTGCGCACCCGAAGTGAGTTGCGTGAGATACTTTTGTTTTTGCGCTTCCGTTCCGTAGGCATCTATTCCCCAACAAACCAATGAGTTGTTAACAGACATCACTACTGAGGCAGATGCGTCAATTTTAGAGATTTCTTCCATGGCCAACACATAAGAAAGGGTGTCCATACCACCACCGCCGTATGCAGGATTCGCCATCATGCCCAAAAATCCCAATGCGCCCATGCTAGCAATTTGTTCGGTTGGAAATTGTTGTTTTTCATCCCGCTCAATCACCCCGGGTAAAAGATCGTTTTTAGCAAACTCTGCGGCGGTTTGCTTGATGAGTTGCTGTTCATCAGTAAGATTAAATTCCATAAAAATTGTATTTGTTTGCCCTCCAAAAATACAAATTTCTATGCGTGCATAGTAATTTTATCAGCATAATTTTATTAAAAAAATAAGCATCAGTGCATTACTAAAAAAAATGGAAATTCTAAAAAACCCAAAACAAAATTCTATATTTGTGAAGCCGGTTGTCGCACGTCTGAAATGAAACCAAGTATTTTAAAGCCAACCCGCGCGATTGGTCGTGTTTTTCTGAGTTGAATACAGGTTAAACAAGACCTTTAAAAATAACAAACACAAACAAATGAAAGACCTGCTTCGCCGATACGAAGAAAAGAAACCCGAAATTATTTTTCATTGGAATGATTCCGAAACCGAAGCCGAAGGCTGGGTAGTCATCAATTCTTTGCGTGGCGGCGCTGCCGGCGGAGGCACGCGCATGCGCTTGGGGCTAAATGTACACGAAGTGATGTCGCTGGCCAAAACCATGGAAGTAAAGTTTACCGTCTCCGGTCCTGCTATTGGTGGCGCCAAATCGGGCATCAATTTTGACCCGACGGATCCGCGCAAAGAAGGCGTCCTCAAACGCTGGTTTCAAGCGGTTTCTCCTTTGCTTAAAAGCTATTACGGCACCGGTGGTGATTTGAATGTAGATGAAATCCACGAGGTGATTCCCATCACGGAAACTTGTGGTGTTTGGCATCCGCAGGAAGGTGTTTTCAACGGACATTTCAAACCCACTGAAGCCGACAAAATCAACCGTATTGGGCAACTTCGCCAAGGCGTCATCAAAGTATTGGAAAACCCCAACTTTTCTCCCGATGTTTCCAAAAAATATACGGTTGCCGATATGATAACCGGATACGGCGTGGCAGAATCTGTACGTCATTTCTATGAACTAAACGGCAAATCGGTAATGGGAAAACGTGCCATTGTACAAGGCTTTGGCAATGTTGGAGCTGCCGCAGCCTTTTATTTGTCTAAAATGGGCGCGCGCATTGTGGGAATTATCGACCACCGAGGCGGTATTATGAGTTCGGAAGGGTTGACATTTGAACAAGTGAAAAATATTTTTTTAAACAAAAAATCCAATGCGCTTTCGGACGAAAAATTGGTTCCGTTTGACGAAGCCAACGAACAAATTTGGTCGCTTTCGGCAGAGATTTTTGCCCCTTGTGCCGCTTCTCGACTGATTGAGCAACAACAGGTTGAAAAAATGTTAGCTGCCGGTTTGGAGCTGATTTCCTGTGGTGCCAATGTACCTTTCGCAGATGATGAAATCTTTTTTGGCTCCATCATGGAATTCACGGACACGCGCGTAAGCCTGATTCCGGATTTTATAGCCAATTGCGGTATGGCACGCGTTTTTGCTTATTTTATGGAAAGAAAAGTACAAATGACAGATGAAGCCATTTTTTTTGACACCTCAGAAACCATCAAAAAAAGTATTTTGCGTATCTTGGAGCGCAATAAAACAGGAAAAAACATCAGTGCAACCGCTTTTGAAATTGCTTTAAAACAATTATTATAATAAAACCCTCTAAATCTTAACTTATGGAAATTTTAGTTGTCGTCATTTTTATTTTAGGCTATCTGGCTATAACCCTTGAGCACAATCTGAAAATTGATAAACTTATTCCGGCTTTGGGGATGATGGCTTTGCTCTGGGCCATTATCGCGCTCAACCACATGCAAGTGTTTGAAGTAAATACCGAACTTCTGGAACTGGAACCCGCCGAGCTTGAAGGAACCTTGTTGCATCACTTAGGCAAGACAGCCGAGATCTTAATTTTTCTGATTGGTGCCATGACCATTGTTGAAATCATCGATTACTTCAACGGTTTTGAAACCATAAAAAACTTTATTAAAACCAAAAGCAAAAGGAGGTTGCTCTGGATTTTTGGCATCTTGGCATTCATCCTTTCTGCAATTATAGATAACCTGACAGCTACCATTGTTTTGATAACCATACTTCAAAAAGTGATAAAAGACCGTGAACTGAGGCTTTGGTTTGCCGGTATGATTATTATTTCTGCCAATGCCGGCGGCGCTTGGTCCCCCATTGGAGACGTAACCACTACCATGTTGTGGATTGGCAAAAAAGTGAGTGCCGCGCAACTTATTGAGCACGTGTTGGTACCGTCCATTGTTTGTTTTGTTGTACCCATATTCATCGCCACAAAAATGAAAATATTTAAGGGAGAGATTGAACTGGAAGAGCATATTGAAGCCGAACAGAAAACACCGAGTGGCGCTTTCATGCTCTATTTAGGCTTGTTGTCTATCGTTTTTGTACCCATTTTTAAAACCCTTACCCACTTGCCTCCCTATGTAGGTATGATGCTCTCTTTGGCTGTAGTTGCCACTTTTGCCGAAATCAAAAGCAGGCGTAAATTTTCAATGACTACCCACGACGGCGAGTCTGACGCACACGCGCACCACAGCCCTGTACACCACTCACTGGGGAGAATTGAAATGCCCAGTATTTTATTTTTCTTAGGAATTTTGATGGCTGTTGCCGCTCTTGAATCTCTAGGACAACTTTTCCACTTTGCCGAAGGACTTAACCAAACCATTCCCAATACGGATATCGTAGTCGGACTATTGGGTGTAGGCTCTGCCGTGATAGACAACGTGCCATTGGTAGCAGCCAGTATGGGAATGTTCTCTCAGCCAATGGACGCGCCTTTATGGCACTTCATTGCCTACTCTGCCGGAACCGGTGGCAGTATGCTGATTATTGGTTCAGCCGCTGGTGTGGTGGCGATGGGCATGGAAAAAATTGATTTTTTCTGGTATCTTAAAAAAATAGCCGGCCTGGCCTTTATTGGCTTCTTTGCTGGTGGCGTCGCTTTTGTGTTGATTCGCGATTTTATTTTAAACGTTACACCATAATTTTTTAAGATTTTCAGAGTTATCATTTCCTAAACAACATACATAATGCTACAAGATATGGCTCAAGAAGGACTTGAAAACGAAGTCGTTCAGGAAAAGACTTTATCTATATTAGAACTCATTTTTAACGGTGGCATGGCCAGTACCATCATCATAGGCGTGTTGGTAGTACTCTTGGCCGTGGCACTTTTTATCTACTTTGAACGCGTTTTCGCTTTAAAAGCAGCATCCAAAATCGATAAAAATTTCATGAGTCAAATCAAAGAAAAGATACAAGCCGGCAAGTTGGAAGATGCTAAAGTGCTCTGTGCCAAAAATGATTCGCCCATCGCCAGACTAACAGAAAAGGGAATTTCTCGAATTGGCAAGCCGCTGGAAGACATCAACAAAGCTATCGAAAATGCAGGTACGCTCGAAGTATATAAACTTGAAAAGAACGTCAGTGTTTTGGCTACCGTAGCGGGTGCCGCTCCTATGATTGGCTTCTTGGGCACGGTGATTGGCATGATTTTGGCCTTTCACCAAATGGCAACCAGTGGCGGACAGGCAGAAATGGGCCTGTTGGCCAGTGGAATTTATACAGCAATGACCACCACCGTTGCCGGTCTTATAGTCGGGATTATCGCCTATATTGGTTACAACCATTTGGTAGTCAAAACTGATAAAATTGTACACGGTATGGAAGCCAATGCCGTTGAGTTTCTCGATCTGCTGGACCAACCTTATTAATTTCGTTTATGAAACTGAAGGGAAGAAACAAAGTGAGTCCGGATTTCAGTATGTCGTCTATGACAGATATTGTTTTTCTGCTACTCGTATTTTTTATGTTGACGGCAAATGCACCAAACGCTTTGGATTTATTACTCCCAAAAGCTAAAGGAAAATCGACTAACAAGCAAAATGTATCGGTCAGCATCAACAAAAAAATGGAATACTTTATCGATAGTAAAAAAATAAATCAAACAGAGATTGAAGGCTTGTTGATTCAAAAAGTAGGAAAAGAAGACAACCCAACCGTTATTTTGCGTGTAGAAGAGGGCGTTCCTATAGAAAGAGCTGTAGAAGTGATGGATATTGCCAACAGAAATAATTTTAAAATGATATTGGCCGTGAGGCCACAGTGATGTCAATACTCAAAACAAATTCGGAACGAAAGTCCTTTGCGGTCACCACCGTACTGATGTTGTTGCTTTTTTTATTGATGTTCTTTTTTGGACTTCACTACCTGATTCCGCCCCCCGAAAGTGGCATCGCCGTCAATTTTGGCACATCAGAAACCGGATTGGGCCCTGTGCAAACGGCCACGCCTATTCCGGAACAAATTCAGGAACAACCCAAAGCGGTATCGCCGCCGGTTTCAGAAAAACAACCCAACGCCTCACCTGAAGATGTTTTGACACAGGAAAACCAAGAGAGTGTAGTCATTCCAGAAAAGAAAAAGACAGAAACACCCAAAGAAACGCCCAAAAAAGAGGTAAATGAACCGGTTAAAGCCGAAAAACCCGTTGAAAAACCAAAACCGACACCGGACAAATCCACCACTGACGCGCTAAACAACCTGCTAAACGCCCCGGCTACTTCCGGCGAAAACAACAGCAAAAGTGACGGCATTACAGGTGGCAATGGCGACCAAGGCAATCCGAACGGCGATAAGAACGAAAAAAACTACTATGGCAACAGCGCGTCCGGGGGAGGTGGAAACTACCAACTTGCTGGCAGAGATGCCATATCCAAACCCAAACCCAAATACATTTGCAACGAAGAAGGGATAGTTGTAGTTCGGGTAGATGTCAATAGGCAAGGCAACGTAGTCTCTGCGCAAGCAGGTGTAGAAGGCACAACTAACAACCCTCCCTGTTTGCTGGAACAAGCCAAAATTGCCGCAACGAAAACCAAATGGCAGCCCAAAGCTGACGCGCCGGCTGTGCAAACCGGATTCATTATCTATGAATTTAGTTTAAAGAATTGAGCTATTGGGACAGAAAAATCAAGTAGCTATCACCCTAATTGTGCTTTTTACCTGTTCTGCAATTTTACGCGCTTCGCTCACTTCTTGGTGAACAATGGTAACATGACCCATCTTTCGAAAGGGCCGTGTTTGTCTTTTTCCATAGAGATGTGGTGTAACACCCGGCATGGACATGATGGTTTCGATGCCTTCGTAAACAACATCGCCCGAAAATCCTTCGGCACCGACCAAATTCACCATCACACCCGCACAAAGACTGCTTGTATCGCCCAAAGGCAAATTGAGTATGGCCCGCAGATGTTGTTCAAATTGCGAAGTAACCGAAGCCTCTATTGAATAATGGCCGCTGTTGTGCGGTCGAGGTGCCACTTCATTAACCATCAAATCATCCGTTTGTGTCTGAAACATTTCTACAGCCAACAAACCTACAAAATCAAAAGCTTTGGCCACCCGAACGGCAATATCTTGGGCCTTAACACGAACAGATTCAGGAATTCTGGCCGGACAAATCACATATTCTACCTGATTGGCCTCCGGGTGAAATTCCATTTCTACTACCGGAAAAGTTTTGATTTCGCCCAATGCATTCCGCGCTACAATAACTGAAAGCTCATTTTTAAAGGGAATCAACGCTTCAATAATGCAACATTCATCGGGCAAATGATCCAAGTCTGAAAGCTTTTTAATGACTTTTACACCAAATCCGTCATAGCCAAAACGCGCTTTTTTCCAAACGAAAGGATAAGAAAACACCGCACTTGAAAGTGCTTCTTTAAGATCTGTTAACGACTGAAAAATTTGAAAATCAGCCGTCGGAAGCGCATGGTCTGCATAAAACTGCTTCTGGGTAGCTTTGCTCTGTATGATTTGAAGGGCATCGGGTTTTGGAAAAACTTTTACCCCTTCGGCTTCAAGTTTTTTTAAGGCTGCCACGTTTACATTTTCAATTTCGATAGTCAACACATTCACCTTTCTGCCAAAATTCAAAACCGCTTCGTAGTCCATTAAGTCGCCTTTAATAAATGCATGCGCCCCTACCCTAGCCGGAGCCCCATCAGACGGATCCATCACAAGGGTTTGTATGTCCCATTTTTGCGTTTCGGCAAGCAACATTTTACCGAGTTGGCCACCGCCGAGGATGCCAAGTGTAAAATCAGAAGAGAAATATGTCATTATAAGTTACTGTTTATTATTGTTTTGAAACCATTAAGTGGAAAAAAAATCATATTTGCATCCGCTCTGTGGGATTGAAATTAAAGCCTTTTGTATGCATAGGTTTGTTTAGGCACACAAAAATACAAAGTCTCCAAAAATACACCTATTGAATTTTAAAATTCCCGACTCAAAGATATTTTCTACTTTTGTAGCAGTAAAATTCCCTAAAAAAATTAAAATTGTACGATTTGAAGGGTATTTTACACTGCTGCCGAGCGCAGTTGAAGTACGATCCATGCAATCTAGAATTAAATCAACATACCAACTGATGCGTAAAATGTCAATTGTCTTATTCGTCTTACTCTTTTTGAGTGGCTTACACGCTTGTGACAACGGCAAAAAAAAGCTAGCCGAACGCGTGGAACGGGCACGACAAGACAGTTTGTGGAAAGCCAAACCCTTGCCAATAGTTCTTGAAAAACCAAGCTTGAGGCCCAATGCAATTCAGGTATTGGACAGTTGGCCTTCTTTAGATGAGTTTGATGCCTATCTCAACCGATACGTAAAACTAAACCGCGGCGAGGCTGTTCAAGGCATCGATGCCTTGGTTGAGGCCACCGAAACACTTTTTGAGGGATATATACCCGAGGATGCAGATATTCCGCACATTCGAAGTCGGCTAAATTTGTTGCGAAATTTTATCTTAAAATACCAAGACAATTTATTGGATGCCGACATCACAGATTCGACCTTGCAGAGAAACTTGGCTGAAATCAAATCGGCTTACCTGGGTATTTACACGCAGCTGAACAAGGTAAACCAATACAACCCAAACCAAGAATTGTTAGATACGATTGAGTAAATGGGTTGTTGTAGCTGATGCAAAAAAGAACTCATGGAAAAATTGTAACTTTGTGAGTCAGATAAATAAGAGATGAAAATTTCAGAGAAAAATATAGAACGGATTAAACAACTTTGTAAAGAATACAGAGTTAAGAATTTTTCAGTTTTTGGTTCTGTCTTGACTGACAGCTTTTCATCAGACACTGACATTGATTTTGTGGTTGATTTTGACGAAAATGACCCAATAAAATATACTGATTTGTATTTTCAACTAAAAGAAAAATTGGAACTGATTTTAAAACGCCAAATTGACTTGATAGAAGAACGTGGAATAAAAAACTCATTTTTCAGAAAAGAAATTGACGAGTCAAAAGTTGTGATTTATGGATAACAAAATAAACGCTTGGCTTGAGGACATTTTAAGGTCGATAGATGAGATTTTTGACTTTTTGCCGGGAAAAAGAGATTTTTTTGAATTTCAAAAAGATCTAAAAACAAAAAAGTAGGTAGAACGAAATATAGAAATTATTGGGTAAGCGGTTAACAGGATAATAAACTACAAGAACGCTAAAATTGACATACAAAACGCAAGACAGATTATCGGAACAAAAAACAGAATTGCTCACGAACACGACAATATATCTGACGAAGTTATTTGAACAATAATAGTAAGAGAACTTCCAAAACTGAAAGAAGAAATAATAAAAATGAGAGAGTAAAGCACTTGCCGCAAGCTTTGTATAGCACATTGCGGGGTAAGTGAACGGCTCGAAAGTTTGCGTTTTTTTGCAAACACCTCGACTTGTTCAAAAGAATTCGTTGTTTTACACACAACGAGCCATATACGAAAACCGTTGCGCTGCAGCATAGAAAAACACTCTGCAAATGAAAACACTCAGAATTTGAAAAGATTTATTATCTTTAATGAATGAGAAAATTAAGACTATATTTTGACACCTCAGTTTTCGGTGGAATTTATGACGTTGAATTTCAGGAAGAAACTGAAATGCTATTTGAAATGGTCAAAAATGGAGAAATCATTTGTGTTTACTCTGACCTTTGTGAATTTGAACTTGAAAACGCACCAGACATAGTAAAAGAACATTTTTTAAGTCTCGACAGAAATCAAACTGAATTTGCCGAAATAACTGAAGAAATTAATGAACTTGCCGAAGAATATGTGAAAGAAAAAGTTGTTGGACAAACAAGCATTGATGATTGCAGACATATTGCTTGTGCTACGATAAATAAAGTGGACTACTTAGTAAGTTGGAATTTTAAACACATCGTAAATGTATTCAGAATAAGAGGTTACAATGCAATTAACATAAAAAACGGACACATACAATTAGATATTCGTTCACCTAAAGAAATAATACGCAATGAATAAATCAGAAAAATCAAAAAAAGAGTTTGACACCGTTAAATTCTTTAGAGAAGTAAAAGAAAAAATCGCAAGAGAAACCAAGGGAATGACTTTTGCCGAATTTAAAGAATACTTAAATCGAAGAAAATTGAAACTCGCGAAATAGAATGCCGACCGCACAACATCGGCTATAGCAATTGCGGGCTTAAGTGATGATATATAAGCAATTAAGTAAATTTTTCGATAAGTGAATTGTTTAGTGTCTTGAAATCTCGCACTACGCATAGCCAAACCATCACTAATAACCTTAAAACATAAAAAAATGGCACGAGTTATGGCGTTGGATTTCGGTTACAAACGGACAGGTATCGCCGTAACAGACGATTTTCAACTGATCGCATCAGGTTTGACAACGGTGGACACGGCCCAATTGATGCCATTTATCAAGACCTATACGGCGTCGGAAAATGTAGCGCTTGTCCTGATTGGTCTGCCCAAACAGATGAACAACACTTTGTCCGATGCTGCGCCGGGTGTGCTTGAATTTGTGAAAGCTTTCCGAGAAAACTTTCCGACATTGCCCATAGAAACTGTAGATGAGCGTTTTACCTCCAAAATAGCCATGCAAAGTTTGCACACCCAAGGCGCAAAAAAGAAACAAAAACACAACAAAGCCTTACTCGATGAGATTAGCGCCACACTGCTACTGCAAGACTATCTAAACAGAAAATCTTAAGAACGCCTATTGTCGAAGCGGGCATCAAAGGAACGGTGGCCCAACAAAATTTCGAAAAAGAGTTTAAAATCCGAAATGAGGCTCCAAAACGGATATTTAAACGTAGCCGGCTTGTTTTTTTCAAAAAAAGCGTGCCCAAACCAAGCAAAACTATAGCCCAACACCGGCACCAAAAACCAAAGCCATTTGTTATCGACAGACAACATAATACTCGCCCAAAGAATGGCTAAGAAAGTCCCTATAAAATGAAGGATGCGAGAATACTTGTTACTGTGTTCCGTCAAATAAAATATATAAAATTCGCGAAAAGTTTGAATGCGTCCTTCTGCCATAATATCTGAGTTATGCATTACGAATGTAATAAAAAACTAAATATCTGACACCTAAAAACTGTGAATAAATTAATTTTTAACACTTTTGAAAATTCGTTAAACTGATGCAAAATCCCTTTTTAAAAGTTCATAAATCCTGAGTTTTTACTATCTTGACGTGAAATTTAAAAACTACATGATGACGACAAATCAGAAAACCGCATACATCACCGGTGGCACCAAAGGCATCGGTTTCGGCATTGTAAAATCGCTCTTGGAAGAAGGCTATCAAGTGGCATTTTCCGGACGCTCTGAGCAAGGCGTTGACAATGCTTTAGCAGCCTTATCAGACTACAAACAGCAGCTTTTAGGCATTGTTTCCGATGTCAGAAAATATGCAGATGAAGAGGAAGCTGTTGCCAAAATCTTAGACAGATTTGGCGGTTTGGATGTGGTGGTGGCCAATGCGGGTTTGGGTGTTTTTGCGCCTGTGGACGAACTCGATATAGAAGCTTTTGACCAGATGATTGCCACCAACCTCAACGGTGTTTTCTACACCCTCAAGGCCAGTATTCCCGCCTTGAAAAAAAGTAAAGGTTATTACATCAGTATAGCCAGCCTTGCCGGAACTAATTTTTTTGCAGGCGGTGCCGGCTACAACGCATCCAAGTTTGGGGTAGTCGGGTTCACGCAGGCAGCAATGATAGACCTCCGTGCCTACGGCATTAAAGTGACCACCATTATGCCGGGTTCTGTTACATCAGAATTTAACAACCACCAACCCAATGAAAATGACGCTTGGAAAATACAACCCGAAGATATCGGCCAACTCGTTTTAGATGTATTGAAAATGCATCCGCGCGCCTTGCCGAGCAAAATTGAAATCAGGCCCACACAACCCGGGGGTAAAAACTAGCGGGCTTAAATCGATTTAATCATTTCCGCATAGGGAATCACTGTTTTACAGCCTTTAGCTTTAAAATAAGCTGCTGTTTTCTCGTCGCCCACAGCCAACACAAAATCGCCTCCCCAAGCTCCCAAACTCTTCATCGCATACGGATAATCTGAAAACATTTGTGCTTTTACGCTTGGAATGCCCAAGGCTTCTGCTAGCAGGTTTTCGTGTTGCGTCAATGCATTTGAAAAAGACTCGATATCCTTGCTTTGCAAGATAGATTGCGTGCAAGCCGTCACCGATTTTAAGAAAGATTCCGGATGCTTTTTTTGTCGATACCAGGCAATAGCCGAACGGCTGTTTTGTTTCTGATTGAGGTACACAAAAAACAACTGACCCGAAAAAGAAGGTTGAAATAAAACGGGTTTCCACCGAGGTTTTCCCGCATCAAGCTCGTACAATATGGGTGCCGATTGTTGCGCAACAGCAACGTCATAACCGCTACCACCAAATGTTTGGAATAAGAGTTCAAAAGCATCTACCTTAGCCCAGTTTGCCAAATTTGCTACCAAAGTAGCAGAAGTCCCCAGGCCCCATTGCCTTGGAAAATCCAAGTGTGTTTCTATATAAAAACCCTCACTAGCTTTAAAAAAAAGTGGGTTTTGTCTTTGAATTTCAGTAAAAAGCGACAACAAGCGAACGCTGAAATCATCAGCATAAACTATCTTGTTTTTGATGATATCCGACAGAGAAAAAACGGCTTCGTACCAAATTTTACCATCGTTGTCAAAACTCTTCCATGTCAATTGTTGGGTAGCCGCGGGGCAAACTGTCATGCTTTGACCGTATTTGGTAGGCAGTGCCAAACCTGTGGCACCATCCAGAATAGCGTATTCGCCCGTGAGCAATAACTTCCCGCAACTTTGAAAAAAGGATTTCAACGGTTTAATTTATGGTGGATACTTGGCGCAACTTCTCTAACTGAACAGAAACCTCTGTAAAACTGACGATGTGCGTTTTAAAATATTCTATAAGTGTCAATTTTTCAACTTCATTGGCTTTTAGTTGATTGAGTATATTGAGCAAATGCATCTTCATATGACCTTTTTGAATTCCCGAAGTGACCAAAGCATTCAAAGCCGCAAAATTCTGAGCCAGCCCGGCAACCGCTGTTATCTCCATCAGTTTTTTGGCGTTGGGATGTCCCAATATTTCATGCGATAGCTTCACCAACGGATGCAAACCCGTGAGACCTCCCACTGTACCTAGTGCCAAAGGAATTTCTATCCAAAAATAAAAAATGTCATTCTCAATTTTGGCATGCGTCAGGCTTTGGTAACGGCCGTCTTTGGCTGCAAAAGCATGTACGCCTGCTTCCACCGCTCTAAAGTCGTTTCCTGTGGCCAATACCAAAGCATCTACACCGTTCATAATGCCTTTGTTATGCGTGACCGCCCGGTAAGGCGATGCTTCTGCAATTTTAACCGCTTGAACAAATTTTTCAGCAAAGGCTTTGGGCGACAAATCTTCTGTGGCTTCTAAATCGGCTACCGGACAGCAAACCGTAGCGCGCACCAAACAATCGGGCGTATAGTTAGACAAAATACTCATAACTATACTAAAATCGGCATTTTGTGCCTGCATCTCGGCATCTTGCTTGTACACATATTGCCACGATTGCGCCAACTGTTCTAAACAAGAATTGATAAAATTGGCCCCCATGGCATCGCAGGTTTCAAAAGTGGCACTGAGCTGAAAATAATTTTCCAATTCGTGGGTTTTGTCCACCAAAGTGAGATTTGTTAAGCCCCCGCCGCGTTTTTGCATATTGGTAGTAAGCGGAGCTACTTCGGCCACTAGCCTATCTTTCACCCGAAGAAAAAATGCTTGTAATAACTGATGGTTCCCGTTGTAGGTAAAATGAACTTGACCTGTTTTTGCAGTACTGATGACCTCTGTTTTAAAACCACCTCTTTTGAGCCAAAATTTAGCCGCACGAGAAGCCGCCGCCACAACAGAGCTTTCTTCAATGACCATAGGCAAAACATACAGTTCATCATTGATCAGAAAATTGGGTGCTACACCAAAAGGCAAGTAAAAATTGGACAAAGTATTTTCTATAAATTCGTCGTGCAATTTTTGCAATGCATCATCTTGATTCCAATATTGCTTGAGTACTTGTAGTCCGGCTTCAGGATTGTCGAAAAAATTGCGGGCAACCCACACCATTTTTTCCCCTTTAGATAGTTTTGAAAACTTTTCAATGGTTTTCGAATGCATAGCTGTATTTTTGACAAAGATAAAATCTTTTTGGCGTTCTTTAGGTATAATCGATTGGATGCCTTTAATACCCAAACCAAATTTGATTAAAAAAGCAAACCACTTCGCATTGTGTTAAAATATCTTATTTTTACATAAAATTTAATTCATGGAGTTAGCACTCAACAAGCCGATTTGTTTTTTTGATTTGGAAACAACCGGAACACAGATTAGCCAAGATAGAATCGTAGAAATATCAATCCTTAAAATATTTCCCAACGGCAACAAAGAAAGCAAAACCTGGTTGGTGAATCCAGAAATACCTATTCCGGAAGAAGTGGTAAAAATACACGGCATCACAAACGAAAAGGTAGCTAACGAACCTACTTTCAAAGAATTGAGCAGCACAATTTGGAATATGATTAAAGATTCAGATTTGGCCGGTTTTAATTCTGACCGGTTTGACATACCGCTTTTGGCCGAAGAAATGCTGCGCGCCGAAGTGGATTTCGATTTAAAAAACACCCGTACCATTGATGTGCAAATCATTTTTCACAAAATGGAACAGCGAACACTCTCTGCGGCTTACAAATTTTACTGTCAGAAAAACCTAGACGATGCCCATTCGGCAGCCGCAGATACCATGGCCACTTATGAAATTTTAAAAGCGCAGATAGACCGATATCCCGAGGCATTAAAAAATGACGTAAAACAACTTTCCGAATTCAGCCAGCACAAACGTTTTGCAGACTTTGCGGGTTTCATTGCGTATGACGAAAATAACGAAGAATTTTTTACTTTTGGAAAGTATAAAAACCGAAAGGTAACCGATGTGCTCGAATCCGATTCGGGCTATTTCGGATGGATTCAAAATGCTGATTTTCCGCTTTATACAAAAAAAATACTCACAAGCATAAAATTGAGAAGTTTAAACACCAAAAATTGATACTTTGAAACTTATTTGCATCGGCAGAAACTACGCTGACCACATTACCGAACTCGCCAACCAACGGCCTACAGAACCTGTGATTTTTCTAAAACCCGACACCGCTGTTTTAAATGACGAATCTCCTTTTGTGATTCCGGATTTTTCCGAAAATGTACACCACGAAGTAGAATTGATCATCAAAATCGGCAAAACAGGCAAACACATAACTCCCGAATTTGCATCCCAATATTTTGACGAAATCGGCTTGGGTATCGACTTCACCGCGCGTGATTTGCAAGATCAACTCAAAAACAAAGGATTGCCCTGGGAAAAATCGAAAGCTTTTGACAGTTCGGCTGTGGTAGGTGATTTTCTTCCAAAATCGAACTTTGCTGACCTGAATAACATTCCTTTTTCACTCCAAAAAAATGGTGAAACGGTGCAAGACGGCAATTCTTCCTTGATGTTGTGGAAAATGGAAGAACTCATCTGTTACACATCTACTTTTTTTACCCTCAAAAAAGGAGACCTCATTTTCACCGGCACGCCCGCAGGCGTCGGAAAAGTGGATGCAGGAGACGTGTTAAAAGGTTTTATCAACGAACAACTCATGTTTACAACAAAGGTTATCTGATGGAAAATAATTATAAATTATACCGTATTAGGGAGATGGCTTCTGGTGACGAAACTTTTGTTTTGGCGCTAATCGATGCTTTTTTAGAAGAAATTCCATCTGACCTTAACCATTTGAAAGAGGCAGTATTAAACTCCGATTTTCGCAATATTAAATACTACGCCCACAAGATGAAACCGACTCTGGATTTGTTTGAAACCGGTTTGGTTGGTCACGCAGTTACTTTGGAGAGTACAACAGAAGACGGAACCAAAAATGTCGATATTCAGGAAACTTTCTCTGAACTGAATGCTCGAATCAATCAAATTCTACAAGAACTCAGAACAGATTTTAATCGTTGATGCAGGCAACACTCATTACTATAGGCGATGAGATACTCATCGGGCAAATTTTGGATACCAACTCCGCCTATATCGCACAAAAGCTGAATGAAATCGGGATAGAAGTTCACGAAATCATCTCTGTACACGACAGTGAAAAACATATACTGGATGCGCTCGAAAAAGCGAAAGCCAATAGTGACATCACCATCACAACCGGAGGTTTAGGCCCAACCAAAGACGACATTACCAAACAAACTTTTTGCCGGTTTTTTGACGATACACTCACATTGAACGAGGAAGTATTAGCACATGTGGAGCATTTGTTTGCCAATTATGTTGACACACCTATATCAGAAATGAACAGGCGGCAAGCTTGGATACCTGCCTCTTGTGAGGCGCTTTTCAACCGTTTTGGTACAGCCCCGGGTATGTGGTTTGACAGAAATGGCCATGTGACCATTTCTTTGCCCGGTGTTCCCTATGAAATGAAAGCACTTGTAGAAAACGAAGTGTTGCCAAAACTCCAAAAAAGATTTCAAAGACCGTTCATCTATCACAAAACGATACTCACCATCGGGCTTGGTGAAAGTGCAATTGCCGAACGCATTGAAAAATGGGAAGACGCTTTGCCCGCACATATCAAACTCGCTTATTTGCCCAACTTGGGCAAAGTAAGATTGCGGTTGTCGGCCAAAGGTCTACATGGAAATGAAATTGAAGAGGACGTAAACCGCCAGATTGACACCTTGTTACCTTTGATAGCCGATATTTTTGCGGGTTTTGAAGACCAAGAAAGTTTGGAAGTACGCATTGCGCGATTGATGTGTGAAAAAAACTTAACACTGTCTTTGGCAGAAAGTTGTACAGGCGGCCAACTGGCCACTTCTTTTACCAAACACCCGGGTGCCTCAGGGTTTTTTAAAGGAGGCTTGGTGACCTACGCCACTTCCGCAAAAACAGAAATTTTGGGTGTTTCAGCGCAAACCATTGAAAATTTTAGTGTGGTAAGCAAAGAGGTTGCCCAAGAAATGGCCGTAAACGCCCGTGCATTATTTGCGACAGACTTCGCAATTTCAACTACCGGTAACGCCGGGCCAACCAAGGGCGATTCGGACGCGGAGGTTGGCACGGTTTGCATTGCAATGGCCAGCAAAGCAGGCGTTGTATCAGCTAAATTTTCTTTTGGAAAAAACAGGGAACGCGTGGTTGGAAAAGCTGTTAACAAAGCCTTAGAATGGCTTCTAAAAGAAATTTCAAAAAAGTAGTAAAACCATTTTGCACATACGAGAAATATTTCGTTAATTTGCACCCTGTTTTTAACAACGTAAAAATACACGCATGTCTAGAGTATGCCAATTGACCGGAAAAAAAGCGATGACGGGAAATAACGTTTCCCACGCAATGAATAAGACCAAAAGGAAATTTGACGTCAACCTCATTAAGAAAAGATTTTACATTCCGGAAGAAGACCGTTGGGTAACACTTAAAGTGACTACTTCAACCCTAAAAACTATCAATAAAAATGGCATAGCTGCCGTTTTGAAAAAAGCCAAATCCCAAGGATTCATCAAATAAACGCAAAGCATCATGGCAAAGAAAGGCAACAGAATTCAGGTTATCATGGAGTGTACGGAGCACAAAGCTTCTGGCATGCCGGGCACATCGCGATACATTACCACCAAGAACAAGAAAAACACTCCAGACCGTCTGGAGTTGAAAAAATTCAATCCTGTTCTTAAAAAAGTAACGGTTCATAAAGAAATTAAATAATATCAGGTCATGGCAAAGAAATCAGTAGCAACCCTGCAAACGGGCTCAAAAAGATTGACAAAAGCGATTAAAATGGTGAAATCACCCAAATCAGGTTCCTATATTTTTATGGAAAGTATCGTGCTTCCCGAAAAAGTTGATGAATTTTTGAAAGGCTAACCACCGTTCACATACAAAACTCAAAACCACGTTACTGTAGCGTGGTTTTTTTTTGCTCAATTCTCTGCATAAAAAAACCGCTCAGCTTTGCAAAAAAAGAAACAACATCGCTGCCAGTGAGGCACCCAAAAAAGGGCCTACTATGGGTGTCCAAGCATACTTCCAATCATTTGTGCCTTTGTTTTTGATAGGTAAAAGTGCATGTGCAATTCTAGGACCCAAATCTCTAGCAGGATTGATTGCATAGCCCGTGGTGCCACCCAACGACAAACCAATACCCAAAACCAACAGAGCTACCGGCAAAGCATCTAAAGCACCTAAGGAAGCCGACTGTCCATCAATGGTCGCACCTGAAATATAAAAAACGGGGAAAACCAACGCAAAAGTTCCGATGGTTTCTGAGAGTACATTTTGAAAGCTGTGTTTAATAGCCGGTGCTGTGCAAAAAACCGCTTTGATAGCAGCAGCGTCATCAGTTTTATGAAAATGGGGTTTAAAATGAATCCACACCAAAACAGCACCCAAAAATGCACCTAACAATTGGGCCAAAAGATAGATCGGTACCATTGACCATGCGAAGGAACCTGCCAAAGCCAAACCCAGAGTAACAGCCGGATTGAGGTGTGCTCCCGAAATAGATCCTGCTACGAAAACGCCGACGAACACGCCTATTGCCCAACCAAAAACAATGACAATCCAACCGGATTGATGCGCATAGGTTTCTTTTAAATTGACGTTGGCAACGACACCACCGCCAAACAAAATCAACAAAAATGTACCTAAAAGTTCTGCAAGGAAAGGTGTCATAGTCAAAAAAATTTTGACTAAGCTAAAAAAATAATGTCAAATATGAGCTGCCACAAACAAATAAAACGTCGAGACTTGAATTGAGCAGGTAACTTACAAACAAAAAATTAATCTTTGAAGTACTTTAAAGGCACTACCAACATCCCAAAACATTCGCCTTTGTGTTTGCCGAGGTGTTTGTGGTGAATTTTGTGTGCACGTCTAAGAGCACGGGCATAACGATTGTTGGCGTTCCTAAAAATTTTAAACCGCTGATGGATAAAAATATCATGTACCATAAAATAGGTAAATCCGTAAGCAAAAATTCCAAGTCCTATAGGTAAACCATACCACCAATCTTGGTTGTGCCACAAAAACACACAGACCATACTAACAGCGGCATAGAAGAGAAAGAAAAAATCGTTGCGCTCAAACCAAGAGTCGTGGTCTTTGCGATGGTGATCTTTGTGTAAAGACCATAAAAAACCGTGCATTACAAATTTGTGCGTGAACCACGCCATAAATTCCATACCGGCAAAAGCGCCAAAAAAAACCAAAATCCAACCAATTATTTGCATAGGTCAAATTTATAAAATATTTAATCGATAACGCATATAACTCTGTGCCAAGAGTCCTATTTTCTCATAATTGGGCACGCGTATTCTGCGGGTTTTAATTTGATGTGAAGGCGTTCTTTTGAGTTTTCGCAAAAGTCTCTGGTAGTAAACATAAGCCGTGTAAACGCCCAACCTGGCTTCAACAGGTAGCTGAAGAATGCCTTGGTAGGCGTCTCTAAAATCGGCTTCAATTTCCAAAATAAGTTTCTCCTTTGTCATCTCATCCATATTATCCAGATTCACGTTCGGAAAATAGGATCGGTTGAGCAACTCATGGTCGGCTTTTAAATCTCTCAAAAAATTTACCTTTTGAAAAGCAGAGCCGAGCTTTTCGGCCTTGTTCTTAAGCCGATTGTAAAAAGCTTCATCGCCTTTTACAAAAACTTTTAAACACATCAAGCCCACTACATCGGCAGAACCATATATATATTTTTGGTATTCTTGACTGTCTTCATATATCTTTTTTGAAAGATCTGCACGCATACTCGCCATAAAAGCCTCTACAGCATTTATATCCAAATCGTACTTGTGATAGGTTTCCTGGAAAGCGTTCAGTACAGGATTCAGGCTTATTCTCTTGTGAAGCGCATCGTATAATTGTTTTTCAAAGTCGTCAAAGAGCGCGGCTTGTGGGTATTCAATAAAAGAATCAACAATTTCGTCAGCCAACCGGACAAAACCATAAATATTGTAAATATCTTGTCTGATGCTTCCTGCCAAAAGTTTTGTAGCCAAAGAAAAGGAGGTGCTGTAGCTGTGCGTCACCTGCCTGCTGACTTTTTGTGATACGATGTCAAATAAAGATTTCATCTGTCTATTTTATTTTTTTTTATCGGTCAGATGGAACACCCCTAGGATAATCATACTCCTATGTATCAATCTTTTACATGGGTGTTTCATCTGTCTATTTTATTTTTTTTATCGGTCAGATGGAACACCCCTAGGATAATCATACTCCTATGTGTCACTCTTTTGCATGGGTGTTTCATCTGTCTATTTTATTTTTTTTTATCGGTCAGATGGAACACCCCTAGGATAATCATACTCCTATCTGTCAATCTTTTACATGGGTGTTTCATCTACTATATTTATTATTTTTAATTCAGATGAAAAACCATCATCATTTTTTTCTGTTCGACTGCTATGCGCATGGATATTTAATCTACTATCTTTGATTGGTTTAATTTATTTTCGAGCTCATTAAATTGTGAGACTTTGGTGCATTTTCGTAATAAAAGGGTGATGTTTGACAATGAGTTCGGAAACCAATTTTCCGGAAATCAGCGCAGGAGGCACACCGGGTCCGGGTACTGTTAGTTGACCTGTGAAATACATATTTTTTAAGGTTTTACTTTTGAGTTTCGGCCTCAAAAAAGCGGTTTGAAACAAGGTATTTGCCATGCCGTAAGCGTTTCCTTTGTAGGAGTGATATTGCTCTACGAAATCATTGACACAGAACGATTCTTTAAAAATAATATTTTGCCGGAGCGATTGTTTAGTGAGCAATTCTAACCGATGCATAATCTTGTTAAAAAATACATTTCTCATCTCGGCATTGTCTTCAAGACCGGGTGCAAGCGGAATTAGAAAGGTAGCAGCTTCACATCCGACAGGTGCAAAAAAACCATCTGTTTTGGAAGGAAAACTCGCATAGAATAAAGGATTTTCGGGCCATTTGGGATGGTCATAAATATCTTGTGCATGTGTGTCAAAATCTACATCAAAAAAGAGTGTATGGTGCGACACATTTTCTATTTTTTTATCGAAGCCCACATAGAAAAGGAGCGATGAAGGTGCAAAAGTTTTTTTGTTCCAATATTGCTCAGAATACATCCTGAATGATGGAGGCAAAAGGCTTTCGGTATGGTGGTAATCTGCTCCGGAAAGCAAAATATCTGTGTGAAACACATTATTATTTACCAAAACACCGGACACTTTGTTTCCTTCTGTCAAAATTTCTCTTACTTCGGCGTTTTTATGCATTTCCACACCCAAACTTTTGCACAAGTTTACCATGGCTTCAACCACGCTAAACATGCCTTTCTGCGGATGGAAAGTACCGAGACCAAAATCTGCTTGGTTCATAAAACTGTAAAAGGCGGGTGTGTCGGAGGGTTTGGCACCTAAAAACAAAACAGGAAATTCGAGTATCTGGATCAACCTGCGGTTTTTAAATCTCTTGCGAACTTCCTTGCTGATGGTGCTGGTGAATTGCCCTAACTTCTTGATGGTTTCAGGCGTAACCAACTCTAAAGGAGAGACTCCGGGTCTGTACACCAAATCTTTGATGGCAATTTCATAATTGTCGTGTGCCATCTGCATAAAATCGTCTAGTTTTTCTGCAGCACCGGTTTCTAAAGATTCAAAGACTGCTTTTATTTTTTCTATACTGTCTGATATAACTACAGAATCCTGGACATCAAAATAGACTTCATAGGCCGGATTTAGTTTGTGCAAATCGTAATAATCGGTAGTTTTCTTGTCAAAATCGGCAAAAAAACGATCAAAAATATCGGGCATCCAATACCATGTTGGCCCCATATCAAAAGAAAAACCGTCGCGTTGCAACCTTCTTGCCCGACCGCCATAGCTGTTGTTTTTTTCGAGCAAAACAACTTTATAACCCGACTTTGCGAGGTAGGCAGCAGCAGAGAGTGAAGAAAATCCGGAACCTAAGATGGTTACTTGCATAAATAATTTTGTTTAACAAATATATCAAAAATTTAAACAAATAAATGTTTTTAACTAAACTTTTTGAGTTAATTGATAAAGCGTGTCAAATATTCGGACATCGGGGTATTTTTCATAGTCTGTAAAGTATTGTGTTTGCCTTCCAAGCAGCCAAAGTTTATGACGACCTTCGGGATTTACTTCATTTTGAAAAGTCTGCACATATTCGTTAACCTTTTCGGGCTCGGGTTGAACGGTAAAATAAGTCACAAAAATGATATTTTCATAGAAACTATTAAAATCTTTGAGAAATTCAATACCCATAGATTGACCAAGGTAAATAGTTTTGTGTTTTTTACTCAGCAGGTGGTAATAAATGTAAGTAAGGCCAATGTCGTGAATTTCATTGTTGGGCAGGTACAAAACATACACGCCATTGTGAGCGGAGTCTGCTTGTTCGACGTGGTTTTGCTTGATGTTTGCGATAATGGTTTGTTTGATCAAACCGGTAATAAAATGTTCGTGTGAAGGGCGAACAACTTCGGCTTGCCAAAGGAGCCCTAATTCATTGAGAAGTGGTACAAAGGTTTCTAAAAAGATTTCTGAAAAGCTAAATTTCTTTGCTAAATCCAAATAGGTATTGTGAAACAAGTTGGCATCAAAATTTACCATGGCCATCTTAAAAGAAGCTATAGCAGATTCCTGCGGCGATTGTTCGTTGGCGATATCTACGACAAGCTGGTGAATTTTTTCGTTTGAAAGCTTGGCAATTTTTGAGATTTTATAACCGTGGTGATAAAGTTGTGTCACATTCAGCAACTTCTGCAAGTTGGAGAGGTTATAGTGTCTGATGTTGGTATCTGTGCGCTCCGGCACCAAAAGATTATACCTCTTTTCCCAAATACGGATGGTATGCGCCTTGATGCCGCTTAAATTTTCTAAGTCTTTTATACTAAAAACAGACTTTACCATGTTTAATATTTTTTATGCAATATTAAACAAATATTTTGATAGGCATAAAAAAAGGTTATCTAACTTTAGATAACCTTGTTAAACAAACGTGCCCAGAACAAGAATCGAACTTGCACGTCCTAATGGACACATGGCCCTCAACCATGCCTGTCTACCAATTTCAGCACCTGGGCTTTGGTGACCCGTCTGGGGCTCGAACCCAGGACCCCAACATTAAAAGTGTTGTGCTCTACCAACTGAGCTAACGAGTCTTTCTTATTCTAGTGATCCGTCTGGGGCTCGAACCCAGGACCCCAACATTAAAAGTGTTGTGCTCTACCAACTGAGCTAACGAATCTTGCTTAAAAGCGGGTGCAAATATAGTATGTATATCTTCATTATACAAGATGAAATTATTTTAAATTTGCCGTCAACCCAAAAACGGTTTACATGGCTTTAGAAAATTCAGACAAATTGCAGGAACACATAGTCTTATTGGGCTATATGGGTTGCGGTAAATCAGTAATAGGCAAAAGTATTGCTAAAATCGCAGCTTATCCGTTTACTGATTTAGACGAATACATAGAAGAGAAAGCGCAACAAAAAATTGCACAAATATTTGAATCTAAAGGTGAAATATACTTCAGAAAGCTTGAAAAAAAATACCTTCGGGAATTGTTGTCGGGTTCAAATCCGCGGGTTATTTCATTAGGAGGCGGCACGCCATGCTACTTTGATAATATGGAAGATATACTTGCATCCACACGGTATGTAATCTATCTTAAGACAAGTGTATCGGCCCTAGCTGAGCGGCTCTTATCTGAAACTGCCAAACGACCAATATTGCAATTTCATCAAAGCAAAACAGCATTGGAAACTTTTATTGCCAAACATCTATTTGAGCGTCAATCGTTTTATTATCAAGCCCCAATTTTGGTATCTACAGACGAAAAAACGCCGGAAAATATTGCGAAAGAAATCTTGGAAAGCCTAAAAAGTCAGGATAAATAAACCTCTTTTCTGTCAAAATCCACCTCCACGTGTTCTTGCAAAGAAGTTGACAGTGAAAGGCCTTTAAAATCTGCTTTTACAGGATAGCGTTTGTGATTGCGATTGATGAGAACGGCGGTTTTAAATTGCTTTAAAGGCACATCCAAAAAATGGCGAACGGCATACATTAAAACCTTTCCCGAATTTAAAACATCATCTACCAATACTAAAGATTTGTGCTTGTATTGATCGGGCGTCAGTGATGTTTGTATCGCAGATTCGGGCTTGTTTTTGTCGATATCTACCCGGCAAAGTATCACGTGGAGTGTTGATATTTTTTCTAGATATGTTGCCAATTTTTCAGCAAAAACATAGCCGTTTTGATGTATTCCGGCTAACACAATACACGATTCGTCTATGTTAGTTTCATATATCTGATAAGCAATACGGCGAACTTTATGTTCTATTTGAATGGCATCCAAGATGATGGTTTTGCTTTCGGTTTGCATATTATTTTTTTTCAAAGATAAAAAAGAGTTCCCTTCCTTGTCTGGGTTTTACTGAATTGTGACAAGGCGTCAGGGTAGAAATCTTAAAATAAGGAGAAAAGAGTGCTTTATACGTCTGTATATCGCCACCAAATGGCGGGCCTTCATTTGAAAGAGGAAAGTCAAACAAAAGTCCCGCAAGTTTTCCTCCGGACAAAAGAAGTTCATTCATTTTTGTTGCGTATTTTTTTCTGAAGGATGGCTGTAAGGCACAAAAAAAGGTTTGCTCGAGTATTAAATCGAACTGTTCATTTAGCTCAAAAAAATCTTGGTTGATGAGCGTCAGGTAATTTGAAGCATACTGTTTGGCCAAATTATTTATTGGCGAAGGTGCAATGTCTACAACCGTGACCTGCGTAAATCCATTTTTCAGCAAATAGGCAGCCTCGTAGGCATTGCCGGCGCCGGGTATCAAAATTTTGAGATTTTTATCTTCAATTTGATCAACATAATTGGTTATGGGTGGCGAAGGCGCGCCCAAATCCCAGCCCGTATCGCCACTTTGGTATTTTTGTTCCCAAAATTCACGATTCATGATGTGTACCATTTTCGGGTTCATCCATAAAATCGTCTAAAACACGGCGGTCTTTTTTGGTGGGCCTTCCGGTGCCTAAGTTTCTGTAATAGGCAGAAGTTTGTCTGATTAGCTTCATTTTTTCGAAAGCGTCTGCAGGTGTTTGGTCTATCACATACAAGCCAACCCATTTGGCTCCCAACCTATTTTCGGGTATATCCTGCACTAAAAAGATGCGTTCTATCTGATCTTTCCTAACTTTGATTTCATCTGTAGGGATTACTTCTCTGGAGGGTTTGACCGGCTCATTGTTGATTTTTACGTGGCCTTTCCTACAAGCTTCGGTCGCTTGGGTTCTGGTTTTATACAACCGTATGCACCACAAAAACTTATCCACACGCATAATTCAAAATTTACCTTTCAAAGATAACGGAAAATCGTAAATTGCGCCAAAATTAGAATCTATGTATAGGCTTTTTTCTCAAATAAGACTTTTCTCATTGGTCTTGATGACAATTTTCGTTTCGTCTTGTGGCAGTGGTGATGATGGTATAACCACAACACCCGTTCCTCCTGTTGATTTAGGTGAGCAAGCCCTTATCGATGACGCTGCCATACTTGAGTTTCTCAATACACATTTTTACAATCAAGAAGATTTTGTAAATCCGCCACCCGGTTTCAATTTTGACATTGAATTTGACACCATTGCCGGAGAAAATGCCAATAAAACGCCACTTATCGACCTTGTAGAGAAAAAAACATTCGCCATAGATTCTGTCACGCTCAACTATTATGTCCTCAAGGCGCGTGAAGGTGTCAATAAAAGACCTCATTTTGTAGACTCAACACTTGTCAATTTTAGAGGTACACTCTTAAATTCCAATCTGTTTGACTCAAACGCAAATCCAATTTGGTTTGATTTAACCCAGGTAGTGGTTGGATTTCGTTTAATTTTAACTGAGTTAAAATCTGCTGACGGTTTTGATTTAAACCCCGATGGCACTTCTACTTTTTTTAATTTTGGCGTTGGTGCCGTGTTTTTTCCATCTGCTTTGGGTTTTCAAAACATCACACAACCGGGTATTCCTGCAAATTCTCCATTAATCTTTAGGGTAAAACTCTTCGCAGCCATAGAAGCCGATCACGATTTGGATGGAATTCCTTCCTTCATCGAAGATCTGAACGGAAATGAAAATATCGGTGATGATGATACCGATGGCGATGGATTTCCAAATTTTATAGACACCGATGACGATGGCGATTTTATATTAACCATAAACGAAATCACCATCAATGCTGACGGCACAATTACCTTCACAGATTGTGACGGAGATGGCATACCGGATTATTTAGATGAGGACATCTGTCCTAACTAAAATAAAAAAAATAAATATCTTCTATCTTGCTTTACAAGTTTTGATCCCGAAAATGGCGTAAAGCGGACAAAAATTTATCAAAGCGGTTAGTAGCAATACGCCTCCAGCTGCCAATGCCATGTATGCCCATATTCCCTGAAGCATACCTGTAAAAAACAATGTGACAGCAATGATGGCTAAAAGAATTCGCATTGCTTTGTCTCGGTTTCCCAGATTTTTTCTCATGTTTTAAAATTTTAATACAAACATAAGCCAAAGTGGTTTTGCAATTGGTTACTTTCGTTACAGACAGAGAAAGAAGTTTATATTAATTTCGTACGGTTTAACTTATAAAAAAACATGGATATTCAGTTTATTCTAGGCTATCTTGGTGCTGTACTTATCGGTTTTATTCTAGGTTTGCTCGGTGGGGGTGGTTCTGTACTGACACTGCCTATTTTGGTTTATTTACTTAAAATAGAACCCATTACAGCCACAGCCTATTCTCTTTTTGTGGTGGGCACTACATCACTTACGGGTGCTATTCGAAGCTATCAAAAAAAAATGGTAGAAATCAAAACAGGTCTCTTTTTTGCCTTTCCGGCTTTTGTGGTGGTTTATACCATACGAAAATACCTGATTCCATGGTTGCCCGATGTATTGTTTCAATTCGATGAATTTTCCGTGACTAAAGAAATTGGCATCATGACATTTTTTGGTTTGGTGATGACGGTTACTTCCATTTTTATGATTGTGAGTAAGCAAGAAAAAGTGCCCGATTTGGCAGTTTCTAAAATGCATTACACGTTGTTGTTTCTCCAAGGTATTGCCGTGGGTTTGATAGCCGGATTGGTCGGTGCGGGTGGTGGTTTTTTAATCATCCCAACATTGGTGTTGTTTGCCAAATTACCCATGAAAAAGGCCGTGGCTACCTCCTTGCTCGTAATTTCGGTGAATTCGCTAATCGGATTTATGGGCGACATTCAAAACCTACCTATAAATTGGACTTTCCTATTGACTTTCACCGCGCTTTCTATAATAGGCATCTTTATCGGAATGTTTGTTTCCAACTACATAGCGGGTAAAAAACTCAAGAAAATGTTCGGTTGGTTTGTCTTAGGAATGGCACTTTTTATTTTTTATCAAGAATTATTTCTCAACTAGACTGTTTGACAAGAAGCTCGCCACTAGCCAAAGCTTTCTCTAAATCCCTGATATAAGCCAATTTATTTGCGCCTAAAAACAGATTCCCATCAGCTCTTTTTAAAACGATTAAATCGCCTTTAGAAGAAGATTGAATGTCTGCAACAATCACTTCCTGTCCTACCAAGGATTTTGGATGGTAAATGCCTCCTTTTTTGATGATTAAATTAGGCTTCCCGACATTGAGATACGAAAAGGTATGATGCGTATTCGTATCACCTATCACAAATACATCACCCGGATTGACAACCATGCCATTGTTCAATTTCAAAGATAAAGGACGGTCTTGGGCTTGGCCATACAAAGAAAAGACACTAAAAATTGCAACAAGGTAAAATACATTTTTCATCTGTTTATATTATTTATTTTTATCGGTCAGATGGAACGCCCTAGGATAATCATACTCCTGTGTGTCAATATTTTTACATGGGCGTTTCATAAGTTTACATTAAGTTGTTAAACGTGTGTGAGATGTTCTAATTTGAAAAATCTATCAATTTATGTGATAAATACTCCGTAGAACATTCACTATTCTAATTCGTTAGCTAACACCATAAAATTACGAAAAAAAAATATTTTGTACTTAAAAAAATTAATAATAACAACAAATTAACACAATAAAAGAATATACTTCAATTTTTAATCATTTCAGCAAACGCACCCTCTGTTAAAATGGGTATGTTTAATTTTTTAGCTTTTTCCAATTTGGAAGGCCCCATATTTTCACCGGCTACCAAATAATGGGTTTTTGCTGAGATAGAACTCCCCACTCTCCCGCTATGTGCTTCAATCAAATTTTTGAGTTCTTCCCTCGAATACATCGTAAAAACACCTGAGATAACGATAGTTTTGCCGGCTAATCTATCTGAAACAAAATGTGTCTCATCGCTTAAAATTTCGAACTGCAAACCTGCATTTTTGAGCCGTTCTATTAAGATTCTATTTTCTTGTTTTTGAAAAAAAGAAACCACACTCTGTGCGATGCGTATGCCAATTTCATCTACCTCAATTAAATTTTCCTCTGTTTGCTGAGCCAACACATCTATATTTTTATAATGTCTCGCCAATTTTTTGGCCACCGTTTCGCCCACATAACGAATGCCCAAGGCATACAAAACCCTCTCGAAAGGAACATTGACCGATTGCTGAAGACCATTGATAAGATTTTCTGATGACTTTTGTGCCATACGTTCTAAAGGCAATAACTGCGATACTTGTAAATCGTATAAATCTGCGTAATTCTCAACCAATCCGTTTTCATAGAGCAAAGCTACCGTTTCGCCACCCAAACCCTCAATATCCATCGCCTTGCGGCTGATAAAATGCTGAATACGACCAATGATTTGAGGCGGACAACCTAGGTAGTTTGGACAGAAATGTTGCGCTTCGCCCTCATTTCTGACGAGTTCTGAGTCGCATTCCGGGCAATTATCTATAAAGACCAAAGGTGTGCTACCGGAAGTTCGTTTAGACATATTCACGCCTGTAATTTTAGGAATAATCTCCCCTCCTTTTTCTACAAAAACCGTATCACCCAAGCGCACATCTAATTTTGACATCTGATCGGCATTGTGCAGCGAGGCCCTCTTTACCGTGGTTCCTGCCAGTAAAACAGGCTGCAAGTTGGCAACAGGTGTGATGGCACCTGTACGCCCTACTTGATAGGAAATTGACTCTAAAACAGATTCGGCTTGCTCGGATTTGAATTTATAAGCCATCGCCCAGCGCGGCGACTTGGCTGTGTAACCCAGCTCCTGTTGGTGCGAAAAACTGTTTACTTTGACTACGACGCCATCGGTCTCGTAAGGCAAATCGTGACGGTGAACATCCCAATAATCAATATAATCAAAAACCGCTTGCATATCTTGTACCAACTTTGCCTCTCGGGGTACTTTAAAACCCCAATTTCGGGCAGCTTGTAAGGCTTCAAACTGGGTATTGAAAGGCAAATCTGCACCAATAATAAAGTACAACAAACAATCTAAAGGTCTTTTGGCCACTTCAGCACTGTCTTGCAATTTTAAACTTCCAGAGGCCGTATTTCTGGGATTGGCGTAAGGGGCCTCTCCGATCTCAATCAAGGCTTCGTTCATCTTGTTGAACCCCAAAATCGGCAATACTATTTCGCCGCGAATATCAAAAGTATTCGGATAATTGCCTTTCAAAACCAATGGTACCGAACGAATGGTGCGTACATTGGCTGTTACATCATCGCCTTGAAATCCATCGCCGCGTGTTACTGCCTTAAACAATTTCCCGTCGTGATAGGTCAAACTAATGGAAGCGCCGTCGTACTTGAGTTCACATACATATTCGAGTTTGACATCACCCAAAATTCGCTGCATCCGCGCTTCCCATTCCAACAAGTCTTCCCGAGAATAGGAATTGTCCAAAGAATACATTCTATGGCTGTGTACAACCGTTTCAAAGTTTTTAGTTACCGCCCCTCCCACACGTTGCGTGGGCGAATCGGGATCAAAATATTCCGGATTTTGACTTTCTAATGCCTCCAGCCTTTTGAGTTTCTGGTCAAATTCAAAATCGGAAATCGTAGGCGCATCTAACACATAGTACTCGTAATTATATGTTGTCAAAGCTTCGCGTAGCGACATGATTTCTTCATAAACGGACTTGCTCATCTGTTTGATTTTTTTTTAAAATATAAAAAAATAATATTTGAAAGATACCACTAATGGTACCGCGTAAACACTTTTGTTGCTTCGTTGTAGGCACTCTCAAAACTGAGGCTATTGATGCCCGTTTTTGCTTTCTGACTCGTGAAATAGGAAACCAATTTTTCGGTAGGCATGTTGCCTGTGAGTTCATCTTTTGCCATTGGGCAACCGCCAAATCCTTGGATGGCGCCATCAAATCGGCAGCATCCGGCTTTGTAGGCAGCATCTACTTTTTCGTACCATGTATTTGCCGTGGTGTGCAGGTGCGCGCCAAATTCTACTTTTGGATAGGCCGGAATCAAATTTGAAAACAAATAACGGATGACTTCAGGCGTGGACGAACCAACCGTGTCTGATAAGGATAGAATTTGCACACCCATGCGCGTCAATTTCTCCGTCCAATTTGCGACAATTTCCACATCCCACGGATCGCCATACGGATTGCCAAAACCCATGCTCAAGTAAGCTACCACTTGCTTGCCCGAGCGGTCGGCTATATGTAAAATTTCTTGTAAAACTACTAAACTCTCTGCTATGGTTTTGTGTGTGTTGCGCATTTGAAAGTTTTCTGATATGGAAAACGGATAGCCCAAAAAATCAATTTCCGGATGTATGGCCGCATCTTCCGCACCGCGAACATTCGCGATGATAGCCAAGAGTTTGCTTTGCGTAGCAGATAAATCCAAACCTTTCAAAACCGCTGCCGTATCGGCCATTTGCGGAATCGCTTTTGGCGATACAAAACTCCCGACATCAATGGTGTGGAAACCAACGCCCAACAGCGATTGTATGTATCGAATTTTGGCAGCAGTCGGTATCAAAGGTTTAATGCCTTGCATGGCATCACGCGGACATTCGATAATTTTGACTTGTTGCATGCTTCAAAGATAATTATTTCGCATTTTTATAATCCTACTCCATACAAATTGATTGAGAAAATTTTTAACTTCCACAGCATATAAACCAAACAAACGCAACTTATTATTAGAAAAATTTACGCCGAAAATAGCTGGACATTAAAATATGTTCCGGTTTTAGGCTCTAGCTAAAATAGCTTTATTGATTTTTTTAATCAAGCCCGGTCCTTCGTAGATAAAACCTGTATAAAGCTGAACCAAATCTGCACCGGCTTCTAGTTTGGAAATAGCGTCGTCTGTAGAATGAATACCGCCTACGCCGATGATGGGGAATGCTTTTTTGCTGTTTTCTGCAATAAACCTAATCACTTCCGTACTCCTATCCGTAAGGGGTTTACCGCTCAAGCCGCCCGTTTCTTTTTGGTTGGGAGACTGCAAGTTTTTACGCGAAAGTGTTGTGTTGGTTGCAATGACGCCGTCTGTCTGAGTAGAAATCACAATCTCTATAATATCGAGTAGTTGCTCGTTTGTCAAATCGGGTGCAATTTTAAGCAAAACCGGTCTTGGCTTGGCTAACTGATGTACTTTTTGCAATTGCTGCGACCTGGCCTTCACCGTTTTGAGCAACTCGCGCAAGGGTTCTTTGTCTTGCAATGAACGCAAACCCGGTGTGTTGGGTGAACTTACATTCAGCGCAAAATAATCGACAAAAGGGTAAAGTTTTTCCAAGCAAAAGAGATAATCGTCTAGGGCATTGTCGTTGGCAGTCATCTTGTTTTTGCCAATATTGCCGCCAATAATTATATTTTTTTGTTTGTTTAACCGCAACACAGCCGCCTTTACGCCTTCGTTGTTGAAGCCCATGCGATTGATGATACCCGAATCTGCAACCAACCTAAACAACCTTTTTTTCGGATTGCCCGGTTGCGGTTTAGGGGTGAGCGTACCAATTTCAACAAAGCCAAAACCAAAATGAGACAACTCTTCATAAAGTTTGGCATCTTTGTCAAAACCGGCGGCCAAGCCTATGGGATTTTTAAAACGAAGTCCGAAGATTTCGCGGTGCAAGCGTGGATTGTCAATCACATATATTTTTCGAATCAAAAAGACTAGGAATGGTATTTTACAAATGGATTTAATAGCTTTAAAAGTCCATTCGTGAACTTTTTCAGGATCAAAACAAAAAAAAACAGGTCGAAAAAGCAGTTTGTACATGTGATAGAAATGTTGCACAAAAGTACATAGAAAATTAGAGTTCTGCTTGACACGGGTGCAAAGTAAACCGTATTTTTACCAAAAGATTTGATATGCAAAATTTATTGAAGCGTTTTCTGCACTATGTGCAAATGGACACCCAATCTGATGCCAATTCGGATACGACACCAAGCACAGAAAAACAGTGGAAACTGGCCAAATATTTGGCAAATGAGCTTGAAGAAATCGGGATGCAAGATGTGACACTGGATGAAAACGCTTATGTGATGGCTACATTGCCTGCAAACGCCAATGGCAAAAACATCCCTACGATTGGTTTTATTGCTCATTTTGATACTTCTCCCGATTTTACTGCTGCGCATGTAAAACCGCAAATTATAGAAAACTACGACGGAACAGACATTTGGCTCAACAAGGAAAAAAATATTTTATTGTCGCCATCTTACTTCCCCGAATTGCTTGCCCACAAAGGCCAAACACTCATCACCACAGATGGCAACACGCTTTTGGGCGCAGACGACAAAGCCGGCATTGCCGAAATTGTCACTGCCATGGAATACTTGCTGTCTCATCCGGAAATAGCGCACGGAAAAATTAGAGTTGGGTTTACTCCCGATGAAGAAATTGGACGCGGCGCCCACAAATTTGACGTAAAAAAGTTTGGCGCCGATTGGGCCTATACTATGGACGGCAGTGAGGTTGGTGAACTGGAATTCGAAAATTTCAACGCTGCGGCGGCCACTGTCACCATAACAGGAAAAAGTGTACATCCGGGCTATGCCAAAGACAAAATGGTCAACTCGATGGGGTTGGCACACAAATTCCTGAGCCTATTACCCGAAAATCAAGTACCTGAAAAAACGTCGGGACGCGAAGGATTTTTTCATCTCACTTCGCAAAACGGCAGTATAGAAAAAACGACACTTTCTTTCATCATTCGCGATCACGACAGCCGGGCTTTTGAAGAAAAAAAATTATTTCTAAAAGAACTGACAGAAAAACTCAACACAGCACACGGGAATTTTTTTAGCTGTCAAATCGAAGATCAATACTTCAACATGCGCGAAAAAATAGAACCGGTTTTTCATATCGTTGACATAGCCGAGCAGGCCATGAAGGATTTGGGAATCAAACCTATAATAAAACCTATTCGCGGTGGTACCGATGGTGCTCAGCTCAGTTTTAAGGGACTTCCATGCCCAAACATTTTTGCCGGCGGACATAATTTTCACGGAAAGTACGAATATGTGAGCTTGGAAAATATGGAAAAAGCAGTAGCCGTCATTGTGCGCATTGCAGAACTCACTGCAGGCAGATAAATTGTTGTCCTCTTTAAGTTTTAGAGTCAATAGCTATCTTTCTTTAAACCATTTTGTACCTTTAACGTCTAAGCTTAAAAAGTTTTGCAAGACTCCGCACTCGTAGCGCAACTTCAAGATGAGCAGACCCGAAACGCTGCTTTTGAAACCTTGTTGGAATTGTACCAAAAACCCTTGTATTGGCACATCCGAAAAATTGTCATTTCACATGACGATGCCGATGATGTTCTGCAAAATGTTTTTATCAAAGTATTTCACCACATCCAAGAGTTTAAAGGCGAATCCAAATTGTTTTCGTGGCTCTATCGCATCGCTACCAACGAGGCTTTGTCACACCTGCGCAAGGAATCCAAAAAGACGCAAATCACTCCGGAAGTTTTAAAACAACAGCGGGTGAGCAGTTTGCAAGCCGATGTGTATTTTGACGGAGACGAAATTCAATTAAAACTTCAACAAGCTGTAGCACAATTGCCTGAGAAGCAACAACTCGTTTTTAACATGCATTATTTTGACAACCTGAAATACAGTGAAATATCAGAAATCCTCAACACCACAGAAGGCGCGCTGAAAGCATCATACCACCACGCTGTAAAAAAAATTGAATCATTTTTAAAAGAACGTTAAACCTTATGCCTTTTGATGCGTCAAAACCTTGATACAAAATTAACTAAACAACCATAGACACAGAAATAATACACAAACCACACACAAAATGAAACTGAACAGACAACATAATACCCCCTCAAAACAAGATTCCGGCTTTGTGGTTCCGGAAAATTATTTTGCAGATTTCAATAAAAAAATGTTGTTAAGAACTGATTTAAAAAATTCCGTTGAAGGATTTTCCAAAGAAAGAAATACAGGTTTTGAAATCCCTGTAAATTATTTTGAAAACAACCGCATAGAAATCCTTTCCAAATTACATCCCACTGCACCAAAAGTCAGAAAACTAACGCCTCGTTTTTGGCGTGTCGCAGCTATTAGTGTAGCACTGTTAGGACTGACATATTTTCTGAAAACACCAACCGCAAATATCCAAACAGAAGTGGTTGTGGGAGAAACTGATATCAAAAATTATCTGGAAACCGACATCAACCTTTCAGCGTTTGATTGGGAGCAATTGTTGTCGTCTGATTTTACTTTTGATCCTTTTGGGAGTGCTGAATTGAGTGGTGACGAAATGGCACAATACCTTGCAGAAAATCTTTCTGCCTTTGATTATGATGATGAAAACTGATAATATTAAAAATTCAAATTTAAGCAATCGCTTCAAAATAAAGCGTTTATGCATTGTTTGCTCACAGTAGCAGTTTATACACCTGTAAAAACTAATATCAATCACTTGATAAATATAAACACATGAAAAAATTATTCATTCTTATTGTCATTTTGTCGGTTCAGACCTTCATATATGCACAAAAAAATGACTATCACGATCGGGTGATGGCCATGAAGACAGCCTTTATTACACAAGAGCTCGAACTGTCTGCAACCGAGGCTGAAAAATTTTGGCCGCTTTACAACGCTTTTGAAAACAACATCTACAGACCCAGCCGTCACGAACTGAGAGAAATCAGAAAAACGGTTCGGGAAAATGCGCAAAACTTCAGTGAACAAGAAGCCAAAAACTATCTTGAAAAAATGTTTCAGCTCGAGGAAACCATTTTAACTGAACGCAAAAAAATGATGCTCGCCTTGGCAGGAGTGGTTTCGCCCAAAAAGATTCTGCAGCTACAAAAAGTAGAGTACGACTTTGACCGAAAAATGCTGGAAGAATACCGAAATAGGAATCGTAAAGATTAAAAATTTACACATGTAACGGTCGGTCAACTTTTCGTTAAACCTTCATTTTATAGGTTTTCAAACCCGCAAACCTTCAAATCTTTCGTATCTTTGTATTTCAAAAAAAAGAAACGAAAATACCATGCATAAAAAAGTTATCCTGATGATACTTGACGGTTGGGGCATTTCTCCGGATCCTAAAGTATCGGCCGTAGATCATGCAAATACACCTTTCATCGATAGTCTTTATAAGAAATTTCCACATACCACACTTCGCACCGACGGACTCAACGTAGGGTTGCCCGAAGGCCAGATGGGAAACAGTGAAGTGGGCCACATGAATTTGGGTGCCGGACGAATCGTATATCAAGACCTAACCAAAATCAATCTTGCGGTTCAGCACAAAACCCTTACGCAAGAGCCGGAATTGGTCAAAGCATTTGAACATGCTAAAAAACACAACAAACCCATACATTTTTTAGGATTGCTTTCAGACGGTGGCGTTCACTCACACATCGACCACCTCAAAGGTTTGCTCGATGCTACAAATGCACATGGTTTGACTAACGTCTATGTACACGCCTTTACAGATGGCCGCGATGTGGATCCAAAATCCGGATTGGGCTATATACAAGATTTGCAGCAACACATGAAGCAATCGGGCGGAAAATTGGCAACCGTTATCGGGCGCTATTACGCCATGGACAGAGACAAACGCTGGGAACGCGTCAAGCAAGCTTATGACCTGTTGGTATTGGGCAAAGGAACACTTTGCGAAGATGTAGTTCAAGAAATTCAAAAAAGTTATGACGAAGGTGTAACTGACGAATTTATCAAACCTATAGTACTGACTCAGAACAACAAACCCATTGCAAAAATTCAAGAAGACGATGTAGTCATCTTCTTCAATTTCCGAACCGATCGGGGTCGTGAATTGACACAAGTGCTATCTCAACAAGACTTTGCGGAATATCAAATGCGCAAAATTCCCCTCTACTATGTAACTTTGACCAACTACGACGATACTTTTGAGAACATACACGTGGTGTACGACAAAGAAAACCTCACCGAAACCTTGGGTGAAATTCTGGAAAAACACGGCAAAAAACAAATTCGCATAGCCGAAACAGAAAAGTATCCGCATGTTACTTTTTTCTTTTCCGGTGGACGCGAAAATCCTTTTGTGGACGAAACCCGCATTCTGAAAAACTCGCCCAAAGTAGCCACCTATGATTTGAAACCCGAGATGAGCGCATACGAACTCCGAGATGCACTTGTACCGGAACTACAAAAAGGCGAAGTAGATTTTGTCTGCCTCAATTTTGCTAACGGAGATATGGTAGGACATACCGGAGTGATGGAAGCCGCCATCAAAGCATGCGAAGCTGTAGATGCCTGTGTTAAGGACATTGTAGAAACGGCTTTGGAAAATGAATATACAACCTTAATAATAGCCGACCACGGGAATTGTGAAACCATGATAAACCCGGATGGATCGCCCAACACGGCCCACACCACCAACCCGGTGCCACTTATTTTAGTAGATAAAGAAATCAAAGAAATCAAACCGGGCGTCTTGGGTGATATGGCACCAACCATACTTAAACTCATGGGCATTGAAAAGCCCGAAGCCATGACCCGACACGCATTGATTTAAACTCAAAAGCAACTACCGACATGAAGAAAATCACAATTTTATGCCTTTCGATCCTTGTTTTTGCCTGCAAAAACGAACCCAAAGAAGCTGAAAAAAACACCCAAGAAGTTCAACAAGACAGCATCGTTTCCTCATTTGAAGACGACCCTGTGTTGATGGGATATCAAGACATATCGGTATTGAAAGAAGCGCCTTATAATCTTTGGTTTAACAGGGGCTATGAGTCCTACCAACCCAATGCGGAAACCTTGAAAGCCATCAAACCACACCTGCAAGGAGATGTCAGTATCAAAATGTTTATGGGTACATGGTGTGAAGACAGCCACCGGGAAGTACCCGGTTTTATCAAAATATTGGATGCGTTGAAATTTCCAAAAGACAAATTGACTACCGTGATGATTAATGAAGACAAAAACGAGCCTGCTGATTTATTGGAAGGATACAACATCACCAACGTCCCTACTATCATTTTTTATAGAGATGGAGAAGAAATTAACCGCATTGTGGAAATCCCGATTGAAAACGTTGAGAAAGATATGCTGACCATACTTTGTGGACAGTTTTACAGACACGCTTACGATTTTTAATAATTGGTTGCGGCTCTATGAAAAATCTAATTCTTTTGTTGATTTCCCTCTTCATGATCACACCAATCCAAAAACCAAAAAGAATTGTATTTTTTGGCGATTCCATTACCGAAATGGGGACGCAAACCAATGGCTACATTAGCTTGCTAAAAGCAAAAGCCAACGCACAAGTATTCGAGTTTATTGGTGCCGGAATCGGCGGAGATAAAGTGTACGATTTGTATTTGCGGTTGGAAAATGACGTATTGAAACACCAACCGGATATTGTCTTTATTTATGTTGGGATTAATGATGTTTGGCACAAATCAGATTTTGGAACAGGTACAGATTTGGATAAATTTGAAAAATTTTACCGCGCCATTATTAGAAAAATTCAGGCACAAGGCGCACAAGTAATTTGCGTGACGCCCACCTTTATCGGCGAAAAATGGGATGCGAGCAATCCGCAAGACGGCGACCTCAATGCCTATGCAAAAACCATCAAAAAAATTGCGAAAAGCACAGAAAGCGGCTTGGTAGATCTCCGCACTATTTTTCTTGAATATAGCCGCACGCACAATCCGGAAAACTTGGAAAAAGGCATCCTGACTACCGATCGCGTCCACCTGAACGAAACCGGAAATCAACTTGTGGCCGAAGCATTTTTAGAAGCCTTGCAAAACCACAAATAGTTTTTTCTTCGTCCAACAGAACTTGTATTTACAGAAAAAACATCGGTATGTGTAACGTGAGGTTTCGCAATGTGTTTTTTTTTATTTTTTTAACTATCTTGTAATCAATTTGATACAACAGATATGTTAAAAAAAACCATTTTTATCACGCAAAAAAGTTCGCTGAAAGTAAAAAACCGGCAACTTCTCATCCAATCCGAAACCCGAGAAGGCAGCATTCCGATAGAAGATATTGGCTTTGTTGTGGTTGAAAACCAAGAGAGTTTTTTGAGCCTTCCGGCTTTGAATTTACTCATTGAAAACAACGCAGCAGTTCTCATTTGTGGCAACAACCACCTGCCTAATGGGATGTTTCTCAACCTCAACAGCCATCACATACAACAGGAAATTTTTAAAAATCAAATTCAAGCATCACAGCCATTAAAGAAACAGCTCTGGCAGCAAACTGTGGTAGAAAAGATTAAAAACCAAGGCTTGCTTTTAGAAAAAATTTCCGGTAGCAAAAACCACTTTCGTTTTCTGGCAGACAAGGTACTCAGTGGAGACAGCAGCAATATGGAAGGCGTGGCGGCACAAGCCTATTGGAAAACCTATTTTGAGAAAGACATTAAGCGAGCACGTTTTGGTGAATTTCCAAACAACTATCTCAACTACGGTTACGCCATTTTGCGTGCTGCAGTGGCTAGAGCGCTTTCGGGTAGCGGACTTCTTTGCACGCTCGGCATAAACCACCGAAATAAATACAACGCTTTTGCCTTGGCAGACGATATCATGGAACCTTTTCGACCCATTGTTGACGAAAAAGTGTATGCATTAATGCAAGAAAACTGCACTGAAGCACTCACTACCCAATCAAAAGCAGCGCTACTGGAAATACTTACCCGAACGGTCTATTTCAAGGACGAAAAAAGCCCTTTGATGGTGGGTTTGTCTAAAACAACTGCTTCATTGCAGCAATGTTTTTTAGGCGACAGAAAGCGCATCAAATATCCAAAATTATGGAACTAAATGCCTACCGTATTATGTGGTTGTTTGTGTTTTTTGATTTACCGACCGAGACTAAAAAAGACCGAAGAAACGCGAGTTTGTTTAGAAACAACCTGCTAAAAGACGGTTATAGTATGATGCAATACTCTGTGTATATGCGCCATTGTGCGAGCAGTGAAAGCGCAGACGTACACGAAAAACGCGTCAAAAAACTGTTACCGCCTTTGGGAAAAGTGAGCGTGATGCGCATCACAGACAAACAATTTGGAAACATTATGAATTTTTGGGGGAAGTCGGTTGTAGAGAAAGAGCCGCCGCCCACGCAGTTGGAATTGTTTTAAAAAAAAATGCTCCAATCACGGTTATCACTACCGTAAAAGAAGCATTTTTTATGCACGATATTTTACTTTAAAACGGTGAATAATAGAAGGGTGCAGCCCAACTCATATCGTGTTTTCCAATGCTTCGACTGCGCTCAGCACAAGTCTTTAATCAAACTGAACGAAGGGAGATTCGCAAACCAACTTAGAAAACCGAAAATACCTCAATCATGGCTATCACTACCGCA
>Ga0180009_10000444_pt1 | contig 58112 bp, 42 predicted proteins | sample OS_PC_MetaG_FD_123537 | JGI IMG/M metagenome (GOLD analysis project Ga0180009, IMG submission 123537) | Groundwater microbial communities from the Aspo Hard Rock Laboratory (HRL) deep subsurface site, Sweden - OS_PC_MetaG | ecosystem: Environmental > Aquatic > Deep subsurface > Groundwater... | reverse complement strand
CGCAAACGCCAATCCGATCAATCTCCACCCACCAAAACCCGCACCAAAGCCAGCGCCTGAAAACGACGACAACCGCTCATCCTAATTGTCGCCGACCGAGCATCATAATTGTCGTTGCACACTGAAAATGGGGCATCATCGCACGACCGCCGTCAAGAATGCCTCATCCTCAAAGCTTTACTTTGAAATTATTGTGCGCCCCGCCGCGGGCTGACGAAGCTCAGTTGATAGGGAACCCCAATTCCTCAAGAACCCATCGTACTCTCACCGCACGTGTCCCGGGGGAAAAATTGCAGTCGAATAGGTTCCGTATCAGCTTAGTCGTTTGCAAGTGACATTTGCTTTTTGCTTCGCTCTTTAAATTTTCATCTCGAATCCCTCTCCCTCCGCCATAACTTATTGATATTATTCGCGAAACTTAATTCTCGCGCAGGTTCGAACTTCCTCGCTGATGCTTGCGGTGGCTGTGGTGAAGCAGAAGCTCGACAAGCGCATCGCCTATTGGATTGTAACTCTGACTGGACCGCGAACCGCCAACATCTGCGTGGTGAAGTCGGCGCGGCCGTCGCCGTTGACGGACTCTTCGCTGAATGCGGGGGCAGGGTCTATTTTTCGGTCGTCTTGAGACATTTCGTTATCAGGGTTTCGGTCGGGTTTCCATTGTGCAGGCCGATCATGCGCACAGCGCCCGGACGCGGCGGCGGTAGTTCTCGAAATTGCGGAAGCCGAAGTGAGCGTGACGACGCTGGCAACCGTGCCCGTCTGCAATAAGGCCCTGGAACCGACACCCGCCATCTCGACGGTGATGCCGTACTTGACATTGGTGTAGTCGAGCGTATCGCGACCGGCGCCGCCCTCGATGAAATTGGAGCCTGCACCGTTCCCACCTTCCCCATCCAATGCATCGCCAGGGCGCCAGGAACTCTGTGTTGGCGTGCTGTTCACGACGCTTTTCAGCGTGTCGGTCCTGCGCTCGATCCAGAAAACCAGAAAGCAGTCCGTTCGCGTCTGTTCTTGGACGACGGTTAACAGGTACTCGAACGCACCGAATCCTAGCCGAAAAGATGCAGTTGGAGTGCCTGTATTAACCATGCTGGTGTTCGACCAGAAACAACAGCACGGCTGGTGGAATGCTGTTCAGTCTGACACACCGCCAAAGGATTTCATCCAGCCGCGTTAGTCAGGATCGAAGACGTGGCGGTCCGAAATTTGCAATGTAACCGTTGAGAAACTGACCTATGGCATCATCGAGCGTTTGCCGGAATAATGCTTCATGAAGTGAACCAGCGTCGCGAGGCGAAGCCGCAGAGATGATGCAGAGCCCGTTATCGGACATACAAGAGGCGATGATACAAGGGTTTTCGCCCCAGATAGCGATCCTTTTCGCGGCCGGCATCATCCTGGTTGCGGTGATCGCAGTTGCCGCCTTCAAGTACAAACCGCCGCCGCAGTCGTACAACTGGCAGCTGGGCCTCTTGATGGCAACCGGCATTGCCCTTTCTATTGCTTCGGGCTGGACGACCTGGGATGGGATGAAGAATTTCACCCGCGAACCTGTCCTTGCTCTGCTGATCACGTTCGGAATCCAGGCTGTTCTCCTGGTGGTCAGTTTTCTGATTGGAGAAAGCTTCGCCAATCGACCTCGCGTTGCCCTCGACAGGCGCGGTACGGGTGAAACTGCCGAGCAGGGTTTGCTCTGGTCGGTAATCTCTTCGATTGGTCTTGCGGCGGGCTTCGCCGTCATCTTTCTTCTGGCCGACGGCTGGTTCGAACTGCGTGTTGTCGAAGGGTTGACCGGCTATGCACCGAGTACGCTGCTGAATGCTTCGTTGGGCACTCTTGCCGTCGCTTTGACCGTCGCGCTCTTATTGACAAGCGGCGGCCGTCTCTTCCACCGCGCCATTGGCCTCATTCGCGTCGCCGCTCAGAATGCAATGTTGTGGGTTATGCTGTTCGCCTGCATGGCGGCGTCCGTGTTCTTTTCATTCGACTCCTTGTTCTCGACGATCTTTCCGCAAGACGAACGCGCCAGGGCATCCGATATCCGTACCCGCGGGCAGATTGCGGAACTTGTGAACGATGTCGGGGCGGCAGCGCAAAATCGACGTTCCGAAAAGCTGAATGAATTCTCGGCGGGTGCCAAGTGGGGCAACTATGTGAAGCATCTCGACGGCCTGTCCGCGCAATCGGCACGCATCCCGGAAGCGCTGGAATCGCGCGCCGGCGATAGGCTTCGTCAGGCGCAAAGCGACATTGGCGCTCTGAAGGTCGACGTGGCCAGCGAAGAGGCGCGTTTGCAAAGCGCCACGTTGCGCGGTGAAGGCTTGCGCCGGGAAGCTGAACGGACGCGAACCGCGTTCGAGAAGCTGGCGGCATCGCGTCGGGAAATCGGTGAGAAACTCGCCAGCCTGGATCAGCAGATCGCCGCCAAGAAGATTGAGGCCGAACAAGAGCTGCAGGGACTGGGAGTCAGCGCCAGAGCTGGCGAGGGGCCGATCTATCGGGGCCTTGTACGGGAATTCGAGAAGCTGGAATTCGAGCGTGTGCTGGCCGGGCAGCGGCTCACGCAACTGAAGCAGCAGACAGGGGAAAGGCAATCGAGACTTGACCAGGCAGAGGCCGAGGTTACCGAAGGTGTCGAACAGATCGCCCGACAGACGGTCAAAGTCGAGACCGCCCGCAAGATGCTTGAACGTGCCAGCAAGCAGCCAGATGCCCTTGATGGATCTGCAGCCGCCAAGCTTGTGGCGGAGCAGCTTCGCCAGCTTGAAAAGGCACGCGGCGAGGTTTCGCAGGCGCCGTCTCCAGAGGCCCTCGACAAGGTTGAAACGGCTTGTATGGTCCTCGCCAAGAAGCTCGATAGCGTTTTCCCCGTCGGTACAAGGCAGTGGGAGAAGGCATGCAGGACGGATGATTTGCGGGCGGCAGCGATCGAACTTTCGCAGCTGTCCATGGGACTGGCCGCCTTCGAAGCCAACTGTTCGAGCAGGGGCAGCCTTCCAGAGGAAGCCAGAACGCAGGAGCTTGTGACGTTCACCCGCAGGTGCATCCAACTCTCCGGCTTGCCGGGCAGGGACATCGCCTCATTCAACGAAAGGGTCGGCGCGATTGAATTGAACCGCGATGACATGGCACATCGTTTCGTGGTCACCATCAGTGCCTTCGGCGACGGAAACCGGCTTGCCTTTCTGGCTCTTGCAATCGCACTTGCGATCGACGGCCTCGTGTTTGCCTCTGGGGTTTTCTACGCGCAGGCTGCACGGTCGCCACTGTCGGATATTCCCGGGACCGATGGCCGGCCGCAGCGAGAACTGCAAAACATTATAGATAGCGCACTACAACCCAACAAACCGGAGTCGGCGGCCTCAGCGCTCGAAGTCATGCGGCCACTGGCGCTCACCTCTGCCGACGCGGTGGAGCAAGGCTTCACGCACGAAATCGACATGACGGAACTTCCACCGGCGGCGCGGGCTACGGTTGCAAAGCTGCTGGGAGCCGCAGCAGCAATAGGGGCTGTATCGCGTCCGACGGACGACAAGGACAGGTACTTCGTACGCGGTGAAGTCGTTACCTACATCTCCCGCCACGCTCGCTTGTCGAAGGGCGGGCCGGCCCAATTCGAGGGTGAAGCCGCTCTAACGCAATTGATGAACAGCGTGTTGGCTGACGATGTGCGTGCCGGTGCAACGGCAGTCCTGAAATACTTCGAGCCGACACAGCGCAGCGAACACTTCGCCACGCGTGTCGCGCTATCCGAGGTCACCGACAAGCGCGATGCTGCCCTTGTGCGCAGGGTTCTCAACGCAGCCGCGGTTCTAGGCTATGTCCGCTTCGCCGACGAACAGTCCGGTCGTAGGAATTATCTGCTGCATCGCGACGTATTCGTTGTCCTGGTTGGCCTCGCTGCCGGAAGATCCATTTCGCCCGCTGCGGAACGGCCCAAAGGCCCCGAGCCGGTAGCAACGCCGGAAGTGGCGGTCTCTGACACCATGCCGGCCGATCGAAGCAGTGGCGAGACGGAGGCAATCACCGAGGTCGAGCCAGAGAAGGCAGCGGCTGAAGAAGCTACTCGTGTCGAGGTGGCGGCGGCGTCCACGCCGGCGCAACCCAAAAGCCTCCTTGACGCTATGGAACATGTGACGCCCTTCGTGGCGCTGAAAGCCCCGCAGCCCGCTGCCGTAAAGCCGGTCGGCTCGACGACTGAGAAGCCTATCGAAAGCAACCTCAAAGTCGGCTCATCCTCAGTAATCGAGCCCGGCGAAGTGTCCGAACAGGCCGCTAGCCCAACGGTTGAAGATGCGCAGTCCACGACATCCGAAACGGTTGCCGGCTGCGCGGGCTCTACCGCGTTGGATATTGGGATTGACTTTAGCGATCCGGCTTTCCCGGTCGGCTTCTTCGAGAGCCTGGAAGAGCGACCGGCACCGTCAGAGAACAAGCGGAAAGAAGCCGCCAAAAGTGTGATGGAACGGCGCAGCCCTGTCGGCAGCGACTGAGACAGCTGCGCTAGAGCAACTTCATCCGATCCGGGAATCGCCTTCGGCGATACCGTCAGGTCGGATGTTGCTTTCGTCGTTAATGGCGATCGCCCCGTCGCAGACGAAGCAGTTCGGATTACCGCCGCCAATCCGCCATCCAAAAGCTCACCATACTGGACCAATTGATCCGCGAAGCCCTACCAGTTGCCGGGCCGGCATCGGACCATGGTCTGATGTAGCATTGTCCCTCAGTCCCGTCAGAATGTGGACGAACAGATGTTACGGAAAAGTTATTCCCGGGCGAACAATTGTCGCAACATGGGGAAATGCCGATCAGCATTTTAGGTTCCGTAGCTGCTCCATCGACTGTGGATGACGGTTTCTGGACTGAAGGCCCTCCCCGCTAATTTCTTCTCGCCGGCAGTGCACCGGCCCCGGGCAGCGGAGACGAACGATGGTTACCTTCAATCGTGGCGATTTGGATTTCATCCTCGACCAGATCCTGATGTCGGAGGGCGAGAATAACATCTTCAATCAGGCTCTCGCGCTCGACCCGACGTTGCCGTTCGGTATCCGCACCGTCAGCGGCGTCAACAACAACCTCCTCGCAGGTCAGCAGAGCTTCGGCGCGGCGGACGATCCATTCCCGAAACTCGTCGACGGCACCCCGTTGAACGATGCCGACGGCGATACGTTCGATCCCGACGGTCCGTTCGGGCCGGCTCCACCGATCACGAACAACGACTACGGCCAGCCCGGCAACGTTGCCGACGCCGATCCGCGCATCATCTCCAACCTGACAGTGGACCAGTCGACGAAAAATCCGGCGGCCGTCGCTGCGGCACTGCTGGCAGCTGGCATTGAAGGAGCCGAATTCAATCAAGGACTGATCGATATTCCGGCGGCCTACGAAGCTTATCAGGCCGCACTCGCGCCGATCCAGGGATTGCTTGACGCACAGGCTGCGGCGCAGACGACCCTCACCGAAAAACTCAACGCGCAGACGACTGCCGCGGGTAATCTCACCGCCGCGCAGGGAACTCTGACGGCTTACGATAACGCTGTGACGGAAGCGGGCGAGGCCGTGTCACCGGCAACCGATGCACAAAGCGGGGTTAGTCTCTTTGTAACAGTTATCGCTCTGAATCAGGCAATCGATCCAGTCGACTCAGCGCTACTTTCGGCGGCCATTTTGCAGGCCCAGGCCACCGCTACCGAAGCTGCCGACGTTGTCACCGCGCTCACCGGGGCAACCGTAGCGCAAGCGGATATCGATGCGGCACAAGTGCTGGCTGATGATGCATCACTGCTCGTAACGCAGCTGACGGCAATCGAGACGGCGCTGAATGATGATCTCCTCAATGGCGACGGAATCATCAACCAGCAGCAACTAGACGAGGCCGGTGCGGCTGTGCTGCTTGCGACCACGATCGCATTTTCAGCCAGCAACCTGACCGCACAACTCACCGCATCGCAGACGGCCGCTGCCGGAGATGTCGCAACGGCCACGACGGTACTGCAGACTGCGGACGCCGAAGTCGTCACTGCCCAGGGGCAGTTCGACGCGGCTGAAAGTGCCGCCTCCGGAGCCCAGGCCACCGCCGACGCCGCGCAGGCGACGCTCGACACCACGCTTGAAACCTACGGCGTCGAACTCGAAGCGGACGGCTCGCTGGTCATCCTCAACGTGGCGCCCGACGAGGGCCTTTCGGCTCCGTTCAACAGCTGGTTTGTCCTCTTCGGACAGTTCTTCGACCACGGCCTCGACCTGATCAACAAGGGCGGCAACGGCACGGTCTACGTGCCGCTCCAGCCCGACGATCCGCTCTACGATCCGAACAGCCCGCAGACCAATTTCATGGTCCTGACAAGGGCGACGCTGGATGAGAACGGCGAGCCCACCAACGCGACATCACCATTCGTCGACCAGAACCAGACCTACACGTCACATGAAGCCCACCAGGTTTTCATCCGCGGCTACGAGTTGAACGTGAACGGCCAACCGGAAGCCACCGGCAAGCTGATCGAAGGCACGACCGGCGGCATGGCCACCTGGCGCGACGTCAAGGATCAGGCGGCCGACAAACTCGGCATCCTGCTTGAAGATACCGACGTCGTGCGCGTACCGCTTCTGGCGACCGACCTCTACGGCAACTTCATTCCAGGCGCGAACGGCTTCCCGCAGATCGTGCTGCGCACCGACTTCGTCGATGTCTTCGGCCAGACGCTGAAGGATCAAATCGACCCCGACAACGACGGGCTCGTGGAAGGCAATCCGGCCGACCCCATCCCGGCCGCCTATGCCGAAGCGACCGGCCACGCCTTCCTCGACGACATCGCCCACAATGCAGTGCCCGGCACCGTCTACGATGCCGACGGCAATCCTGCGACCCCGGAAACCGCCGTCGCCGAAGCCGATGCCGATGACGTTGCCGGCAACGCGATCGCCACCGACTTCCGTGGCCGCAAGGTCGCCTACGACGACGAACTGCTTGACGAGCACTTCATCGCCGGCGACGGCCGTGTCAACGAGAACATCGGACTGACGGCCGTCCACCACATCTTCCACTCCGAGCACAACCGTCTGGCCGAGCACACCCAGGACGTCGTTATCGCCGAGGGCGATCTGGCGTTCGCCAACCAGTGGCTCGATCAGCCGATCACCCAGGTCGAACTCGATGCCATCAATGCGTTGAGTGGACAGGCCCGTACCGACGCCATCGAGGCGCTCGACTGGAACGGCGAGCGTCTGTTCCAGGCGGCGAAGTTCGGCACCGAGATGCAGTACCAGCATCTCGTGTTCGAGGAATTCGCGCGCAAGGTGCAGCCGCAGGTCAACGTGTTCGCCGGCTACGACATCACCATCGATGCCAAGATCGTCGCCGAGTTCGCGCATGCGGTCTATCGCTTCGGCCACTCGCAGCTTCGCGAGAACGTCGACGTCGTCGATGCTGATGGGAATCTGACAGAATTCGGGCTGATCGAAGCTTTCCTCAATCCACTCGACTTCGATGCCAATAATACCGTCGATGCCGACATCGCCGCAGGCGCGATCGTTCGCGGCATGACCCGCCAGCAGGGCAGCGAGATCGACGAGTTCGTTACCGGCGCGTTGCGCAACAACCTGCTCGGCCTGCCGCTCGATCTCGCCACGCTCAACATTGCACGCGCACGTGAAACCGGCGTCCCGACGCTGAACGAATTCCGTTCGGAAATGTATTCGCTGACCAGCGATCCGAAACTGAAGCCCTACGAGAGCTGGGTCGACTTCGCGGCTCACGCCAAACATGAATTGTCGGTCGTCAACTTTATCGCGGCCTACGGTACGCACGAGTTGATCACCAGCCTCGTCGACGACGGTAACGGCGGACTGCGGGAAAAGACGCTCGACGAAAAGCGCGACGCTGCCATGGAACTCGTCCTTGGCGTCGACTTGAACGGAGATAATTCCGTTCCTGCGGACCGTCTCGACTTCCTCAATTCCACCGGCGCATGGACGGCCGAGAATTCCGGTCTCAACGCCATCGACCTGTGGATCGGCGGCCTCGCCGAAGCAATCGAGCCGTTCGGCGGGATGCTCGGCTCGACCTTCAACTTCGTTTTCGAGATCCAGCTCGAAAATCTGCAGGACGGTGACCGCTTCTACTATCTGGCGCGCGTTGCCGGTCTGCACTTCCTCAACCAGCTTGAAGGCAACTCCTTCGCCGGCCTCATCCAGCGCAACACCGACCTGGGCATCGACGAAACCGACGTCACCCAGTTCACGACGCACTTGCCGGGTGACATCTTCTCGCTGCCGGGTTTCATCCTCGAAGCGCACGTCGCCAATCAGCAGGACTACGATCCCAATGCCAGCGAGACCGACAGGCCGATCGATCTCGGCCGCGATCCGCAAGGCAATTCGCTGTTCTCCCAGACAGTGGTCCGCATCGATGCCGATAACGACGGCAACGCCGAATTCCTGAAGTATACCGGTGGCGAACATATCGTTCTCGGCGGCACCAATCTCAATGATCACCTGGTCGCTGACATCGGTGACGACACCTTGTGGGGCGATGGCGGCGACGACTTCCTCGAAGGCGGCGATGGCGCCGACAGCCTGAATGGTGGTTCGGGTGACGACATCCTGGTCGACGTCGGCGGCGCCGGCGACAACTTCAAGGGCGACGACGGCAACGACGTCATCGTCGCCGGCAGCGGAGAAGCACTGATCCTCGCGGGAGCCGGCAACGATTACGTGCTCGCCGGCCAGGATCTGAAAGAGACATTCGGCGGCGAGGGCAACGACTTCATCCAGGCCGGCGATGGCTCGAACATCGTGTTCGGCGGCGAAGGCGACGACTGGATCGAAGGCGGCGCCCAGGCCGACCTCCTGCAGGGCGACAACGGTGCTCCGTTCCAGGACAGCCCCGTCATCGGCAACGACGTCATCATCGGCGGCGGCGGCAACGATGACTACGACTCCGAATCGGGCGATGACATCATGCTCGCCGACCCCGGGATTACCCGCCACGAGGGCATGCTCGGGTTCGACTGGACCACCCACAAGGGCGACACCCAGCCCGGCAACTCTGACTTCCTGCTGACTGGCGCGCTGCTACCGGCAATCGACGCCAACCGTGACCGCTTCGATGCAGTCGAGGGCCTGTCCGGCTGGCAGTTCAATGACCAGCTGCGCGGCGACGACCGCACAGGTGCCGAAATTGCCGCTCCAGCCGAGGTAGCCGTCGGCGAAGGCGGCCTCGGCGGGCATGAGTTGCGCAACTTCGACCTCATCAACGGTTTGCGCGACAACGGTGCCAATCCCGAGGCGCTGTTCACTGCCGACACTACGGAGTTCTTCGGCGGCAACATCATCCTCGGCGGCGGCGGCAGCGACATCATCGAAGGCCGCGGCGGCGACGACGTCATCGACGGCGACAAATGGCTGAACGTCCGCCTCGAAATCCGCGATGCCAACGACGTCGTGCTCGGCTCCGTCAACTCGATGACCGACCTGATGACCGTCGACAACACGACGGCGGCCGGCGCGGCACTCGTCGGCAAGACCGTGAACGAGATGATGCTGACTAGGGAACTCAACCCCGGCATGCTGAACATCGTGCGCGAGATTCTCGATGGTGCGCAGGTCGGCGATGTCGACATCGCCCAGTTTTCAGGCGCGCGTTCGGAGTACCTCATCAACGCGACACCCGATGAACTCGGTTTCATCACGGTCTCACACATCGGCGGCGCAGCCAGCGACGGCGTCGACAGGGTACGCAATATCGAGGCGCTGCAATTCGCAGATGCCCTCGAGATCATCGACCCTAACATCCAGAACAATCTGGCGACCGGGCTTCTCGCCATCACCGAGAGCACGCCCGCATCGCCGCCGTCCGTGGGCGATACCTTCACGGTCGGCATCGGTACCGTCGACGATCTCGACGGTGTGCCGCCGATCTCCGAATTCAGTATCGTCTGGCAAGTCGAGGCGACGTTCGGCGCTGGCGACTGGGAACCGATTCTTGATCCCGTCACCGAGGTCGAGATGACCGGTCTGACCTTTACGCCGACGCCGGCGATGGAGATCGACGGATTGCGCATCCGGGCGGTTGCAAGCTTTATCGGCGGCAACGGCATTCCGGAGTTCGTGCTATCGGCGCCGACCGTTTCGCTGGCCGCCCAAGCTGTGGCGGCGGCGACAAACGGCGACGACTTGTTGATCGGTACCGTCGGAAACGACGGGACGCTTCTCAATCCGATCGACGGCCTGGCTGGCGACGACACGATCCTCGGCCTGGCAGGCAACGACGTGCTGGCAGGTGGAGCAGGTAATGACCTCGTGGACGGCGGGGATGGTGCGGACATCTTGTTCGGCAACGGTGGATCTGACGAACTGTTCGGCGGTCAGGGACAGGATCAGCTGGACGGTGGTGCAGGCGATGACCTGCTCGATGGCGGCACCCAGGCCGATACGCTGATCGGCGGAGCCGGCGACGACCTACTCCTCGGCGGAGCAGGAGCGGATACGCTGATCGGCGGCGCTGGCAGCGACATCATCAATGGCGGCGGTGGCAACGACACAGCGATCTTCGAAGCCGACATCGCCGACGTCACTTTCGCGGCAACTCCGACCGGCACCATCGAGGTTGTCGACGGTGCGATCGAAGACGAAGTCATCGATGTCGAATTCCTGCAATTCGCCGACGGCGCCGGTACCACGACGATTACGCTTGCCGATGCGCAGGACGCCGCAGGCGCTGTGCGGATCGCGGCTGGCGTCACTCTCTTCAACGCCGGCGGTGGCGCCCAGTTCGTCATCGGCAACGACGTCGCCGAGACCATCAATGGCGAAGGCGGCGCTGACATCATCCTTGGGGAAGGCGGGCCCGACATCATCAACGGTGGCAACGGCGCAGATGCGCTGATCGGCGGTGCCGGCGGCGATACGCTCAATGGCGATGCCGGCGCCGACTTCCTGTCGGGCGGCAACGGCAGCGACACGCTGAACGGCGGCGCAGGAGCCGACACGCTGCAGGGCGACGCGGGTGATGACACCATCTTTGGCGACGCCGGCAATGATACCGCCGTGTGGAACATCGGTGACGGACAGGACGTCATCGACGGCGGCGGCAACGGCGCGGTTGGCGACACGTTCCAGATCAACGGCTCGCGCAACGGCGAAACCTACCGGATCTATGCGCTGACGGATAACACCGTATCGCTGCCGGTCGGCCTCGTTCTGCGCAATCCCAGTGCTGCAATAGCCGTGACATACGACGACGGCACCGGCGAACAGATCATCGGCGAGTTGACCGATATCGAGGAGATCACGCTCAACGCCGACGCCATCGTTGCAAGCGTGCCCGGTCTTGCGGATGTGCGTGGTGACAACGTTGAAATCATCGGTAATTTCACCGGCACCGGTCTTGCGCTCAACACCATCACCATCAACGGATCGACCGGCGACGACGTCATCGATATATCGGGTCTGTCATCGCAGCACCGCATCGTATTCAACTCGATGGGCGGCGACGACACCATCCTTGGCAACCTGCGCCCGCAGGACATCATTGAACTGTCACCCGGGCAGTCGGCGGCCTTGTTCAATGACCAGACCACGAACGGCATGACGACGCGCTCGTTCAGCACGGGGCAGTCGATCACGTTCACCGCCGGTCTGGTGCCGACTTTCGTCAACGGCATCGGAGCGCCGCAAGCGCACGCTGCTGCCGGTGACGGCTTCTCCTATACCGCCAACGACCTGGCGGAGCTGTTGAACCTCGTCCGGGGAATTCCTTCGGAAAATTCGGACACCAACGGCTCTACCGGCATCCGGGACCTGGAAGGCACCGGCAACAACCTTGCCAACCCGGACTACGGTTCGGCCGACCAGCCCTTCATCAGACTGACGCAGGCGCGGTACGGTGAAGCCGACGCAGACGGCAACCTGGCGATCAACCCAATCTTCCAGGGGCTGGATCCGAGGGCGATTTCCAACATCCTCGGCCACCAGGAATCAGACCTCGGCAAGAACTCCGAGGAAGCCAACATCTTCTTCATGGCCTTCGGCCAGTACGTCGACCATGGGCTCGACTTCCTGCCCAAGGGCGGATACGGCACAATCGCCATCGGTTCGGGAGCCGATGACCCGGCCGACCTGACGCGTGGCACGGTCTCCGGCTTCGACGAGAACGGCGTACCGCAGCACCTCAACAAGGCTTCCCCGTTCGTCGACCAGAACCAGGCCTACGGCTCGAATGAACTCGTCAGTCAGTTCCTGCGCGAAGGCGATGGCGAAGGCGGACTTGGGGCACGGCTCTTGTCGGGTGGTGTCGATCCTTCCAACGCCGAATTCCGCCTGCTGCCGACTCTCACCGAAGCGATCCTGCATCACTGGGAGAACAACACGCTATTCAAGGATGCCAGCTTGCCCGGCGGTGAGGTCCGCTTCCAGGACTACTACCCTGGTCTCGTCGATACGGATGGCAAGATCAATGCCGCGGTTGCAGTCGACCTCAACGACGACTTCATGGGTAGCGGATTCCAGTTGATCGGCGATGCCAACGGCTTCATCAACGTTCTCGAGCACTACGTGGCGGGCGACTTGCGTGCCAACGAGAACTACACCTTGACGTCGATCCATACGGTCTGGGCCCGCAATCACAATTACCATGTCGACAAGCTCGAAATGGCCGGCTTCAACGGTACCGAAGACGAACTTCATCAGGCCGCGAAGATCGCCAACGAGGCCGAGTATCAGCAGGTCGTATTCGATGAGTTCGCCGACTACCTGCTTGGCGGTCTCAAAGGATCGGGCAAGCATGGCTTCGATGAATACAATCCCAACGTAGATGCCAGCATCAGCCATGAGTTCGCCGCAGCAGTCTACCGCGTCGGGCACTCCCTGATCGGGCAGAACATCACCGTCCTCGACGAGAACGGCAATACGGTTTCCGTACCTCTGTTCGATGCCTTCCTGAACCCGACCAACGAGGCCAGTGCTTTCCAGATCGATACGGGTCCGGGCGGAGTACTGACCGGAGAGGCCGCTCTCGAAGCCCTCGAACAGTACGGCTACGTTCCGCAGCCGGGATTCGAGCAGTTCGGCGTCAACAACATCATCGGCGGCATCGTCCAGCAGCAGGCCGAAGAAGTCGACTTCAACATCGTCGATGCGGTCCGTAACGATCTCGTCCGCATTCGCGCCGACCTGTTCGCCTTCAATGTCGCGCGCGGCTGGGATGTCGGGCTTGGCACGTTGAACCAGGTCAAGGCGGACCTGCTGGCTTCCGACAACCCCTACATCAAGGAAGCCATAGAACTGTCAGGCGAGGATCTCACGCCGTATGCATCGTGGGAGGATTTCCAGGCCCGAAACGGACTGAGCGACGAAGTCATCGCGCAGTTCAGGGAAGCCTATCCCGACCTGACGCTCGGATCGCCTGAGGAAATCGCTGCATTCAAGGCGATCAACGACAACATCGAACTTGTCAACGGCAATACCGTCAAAGGCATCGACCGCGTCGATCTGTGGGTTGGCGGCCTTGCCGAAGAGCATATCAACGGCGGCATGGTCGGTACGACCTTCTGGGTGGTGCTGCACGAGCAATTCGACAGGCTGCAGGAAGGCGACCGGCACTACTATCTCGACCGTGTCGACGGCTTCGACTTCTACGAAACGCTGAGCGAACTCAGCTTCGCAGAGATCGTGGCACGCAACACGGGTCTGGAAGGCCTGCCTTCCGACATCTTCAGGGCCCGCGAATTGGACGTTGCCGATAGCGGTGACAGCGGAAGCAACTCGGATTCGGATTCGGATACGACTTCGGACACGGATACCGGGTCTGATTCGGGCAGCGACACGGGGCCGGATTCTGGTTCCGATACAACGACTGTCTCCGATGCGGCACCGATGCTTCTCGTTGGCGACGCAGGCACAAACGCGCTGCTGGGTGGCATGGGTGACGACTCGCTGGCCGGTCTCGGTGGCAACGACACCATTGTCGCGGGCAAAGGCAACGACACGCTCGCCGGTGGCGAGGGCGGCGATACGCTGAGTGCGGGTGACGGCAACGACATGCTGTTTGGCGACGAAGGCAACGATACGATGTTCGCCGGTGCAGGTGATGATACAGCATTCGGCGGTGCCGGCGACGACCGCGTCTTCGGAGAGGACGGCAACGATCTTCTCGATGGCGGCGAAGGTGACGATACCTTGGATGCCGGTGCAGGCGACGACATCATCCTTGCCAGCCGGTTCGACGGCGATGATGTGGTCATCGGCGGATCGGGCAACGACACCTACGATCTGTCCGCGATCACCGACGATGTCACAGTCGACCTTGGCTCCGGAGCGTTCGGCAGCGCCGCAAGCGACCAGCTCGGACTCGATTCATTGCGCGGTATCGAGAACGTGATCGGCGGAGCGGGTAACGACAACATCTCAGCCGGTGCCGGCGTCAACGTCCTGGCCGGCGGCCTCGGCAACGACACCTTCGTGTTCAACTCGGTGTCACAGGCCAACGGCGACACGATTGCCGACTACGGTGCCGGAGATTCGATCGATCTTTCCGGCATCGCAAGCAGCTTTGGCCTGGTCGACGACAGCTTCGAGCTGGTCTTCAATCAACCGGCATTCACCGCCGCGGGCCAGGTGATGTTCCGGCATGAGCAGCGCGAGGACGGGGAGTACACGGTACTTGAAGGCAACGTCGACGAGAACCTTCAGGCTGACTTCCGCATCGACATCGCCGGACGTCACAATTTCAACAACAGCGACTTCGGGTGATTTCGGTGTCGCGCACTACGGGGGGGGTCGCACCCCTCCCGGTTCTGGCAGGATATTTGCTGGGGGCAACGTCAAATAGCCTGGATGCTTGAGTTGAGGGCTGACGGCCTGAGTGCCACGGGCAGGCCGTGGTGATTTTGTGAGGCTTTAAGTGATGCGCAAGAAGAACGGCAGGGGCACGCAGGTTGGAACCAGGTTAACTCCCGTTACCGCGCTTTCGGGCTTTCGCGGCGCGATAACGTTCATTTTCATTCTATCGGGTGTCGTTAACGTTCTGGCGTTGACCGGCGCCTTCTACATGCTGCAGATCTATGATCGCACCCTCGCCAGTCAGTCAGTCCCGACACTCCTGGCGCTCTCCGCATTGGCAATTGGCTTGTACCTGATCCAAGGCGTGCTCGATGTGCTGCGCTCGCAGATCCTGGTGCGTCTTGGTGCGAAGGTCGACGTCGAACTGGCGCCGCTGGCGCACAAGGTTTCGATCGACATGCCGCGCTTCGGATTCTCCACGACGGAAGCGATGGAACGCGGTCGCGATGTGGATACGCTTCGCGGGTTCCTTGGCAGCCAGGGTCCGATCGCGTTGTTCGACCTGCCTTGGATGCCGATCTACCTCGCTTTCGTCTACCTCCTGCACCCATGGCTGGGGGTCGCCGTATTCGCGGGCGCGCTGATACTGGCATGCCTGACGCTGATCACAGAAATTCTGACACGACGTTTGAGCCAAGCGACGCATCAGGCAGGCATAGTGCGCCAGACCATTGCCGACAGCCACGCCCGCAACTCCGAAGTTCTTCACGCGATGGGCTTTGCCGGACGTGCCGTTGAAAGGTTCACAGTCGCGAACGCCGAACACATCTCGTTGCAGACACGCACCAGCGACATCACCGGCACGTTCGCTGGACTGTCGAAGGTACTGCGCATGATACTGCAGTCCGCAGTGCTCGGTCTTGGCGCCTATCTTACCATTATGGGCGATCTCTCGGCGGGTGCGATCATTGCAGCCTCCGTTGCTGCCGCCCGCGCACTGGCGCCGATCGACATGGCCATTGGCCAATGGAAGAATATCGTTTCGGCGCGCCGCAGCTATCAGCGGCTCGGCGATACTCTTTCGACGCTCGACGACGCGCCCGATCCAGTCCAGCTCCCCGCACCGACACGCAGTCTCAAGATCGAACGGATCACGGTGGCAACACCATCGACTGGAAGTGTGGTCCTGGGGGACATCTCCCTCGAACTGACAGCCGGCGAAGCTCTCGGGCTGATCGGCCCCACGGGCGGCGGCAAGTCATCGCTCGCGAAAGCCATCACAGGGGTCTGGCCGCTGGTGCGCGGTGCCGTTCGGCTCGACGACGCGGACGTCGAGCAATGGTCGCCCAATGAGCTTGGAAAACACATCGGCTATCTGCCGCAGGAAGTCTGCCTGCTCGACGGGACCATCGGGGAGAATATCTCGCGGTTCGCAAAGAATCCTTCCAGCGGCGAGATCCTGGCGGCTGCGAAGGCGGCAGGGGTCCACGAAATGATCGTGCGGCTGCCGCAAGGCTACCAGACCGAGCTTGGTCCGCACGGATCGGCGCTGTCCGCGGGGCAACGCCAACGCATAGGTCTCGCGCGGGCGCTGTACGGCAATCCCTTCCTGGTGGTCCTCGATGAACCGAATTCGAACCTCGATGTCGAAGGCGATGCGGCTCTGACGGAAGCAATTCGCAATATCAAGGCCCGTGGCGGTATAGCGATGATTATCGCACATCGTCCAAGCGCGCTGACGTGCGTCGATAAGGTCGGCGTCATTCAGAACGGCAAGCTTGCCGCGTACGGCACGAAGGACGAGATTATCCACGGGCAGCAACCGAATAAGCAAGTCGCTCGTATGCCAGCATCGCCAGGATCCACCGAATCCGCGCCCGCGGCTGCTTCGGCCAGCAATGTCATGCAGAAACCAGGAGGAAAAGAATGGCCCATCCACCAGGCCTCCTGACCGGCGAAACGATTACCGGCGAACTGCCGCGCTCGAAATACGAGGAGCGGTCAGAACCGGAAGCCAAACCGATCACGCGATTCGTTATCGGGATGCTGATTGCCAACGCTCTCCTGATGGTCAAGGATTTGTTGTTCGGAGAAGATCCCGCGCAGGCCCGTGCGCGGACGGCACCGATAGAGCCGGAAAACGTACAGTCTGCCGAAACCGGTAATATGGGTGGAGGTGGCAATTCCAACGACGACTTGATGCCCGGCGAGGCCGCTCGGATGGGCGAGGCCATGGAGTACGATCCGCCTTCCTTCAAGCTCGGGCTCGGAATGGGCCCTATCGCAGTGCTCGCCCAAGACGACAGCTTCATCCCCATCCAGTTCAATACGCATGGCTCAGGCATGGTGCGGCCGATCCCGCCCGTGGGGAACGACAATGTCATCAGCTTCCCGAACATACCTATCGTTGATGCAGGCGGCTCCAATGATGCCGGTGGAAGTCCGGTCAGTTCGCCCGCGGGCAGGAACCCGCCGGACCCGGATGTTCGGGGCGACGATGACGATGGGCAAGACGGCGATGAAGTTCCGGACGGCGAAGATCTAGACGCTGATGATAATCACGAAGAAACGACACCTCAAAATCGCGCGCCACGTTCGTCAGGCATAACGGTCCTGAACAACATCTTCATCAATCAGGCGATCGTCATTGGCCTTATCGAACTGCTCGGCGGGATAACCGATGCGGACGGTGACATCCTGCAGTTGCAGAACCTGCGCGTTTCTTCAGGCAGCCTGACCGAAGGCGAGGGAGGCTGGGTTTTCCGGCCCGGCCGTGACGAATTGGGAACCGTGACGTTCAATTACGAAGTGACCGATGGATCCGAAAGTATATTCCAACTGGCGGTCCTTGACGTCGTCCAATTGCCTGGCCAGGAGATCATCGGAAGCGATCAGGACGACCGGATTATCGGCGCTCCCGGTGACGATTCGATCGATGCGCTTGGTGGTAACGATGTCGTCGCTGGGCGGGAGGGCGACGACCTCATTGAAGCCGGTGACGGAAACGACAGGATTTCCGGCGGCATCGGAGATGATGACCTTCGCGGAGGAGATGGCGACGACACACTCTTTGGCGAAGATGGGGACGACATTCTCGACGGCGGATGGGGCGACGATATTCTGTTCGGCGGAAATGGAGACGACGTCCTGATCGGCGAAGACGGCGACGACCAGTTGCACGGTGGCGCCGGCGACGATCGATTGCTCGGCGGTCAAGGCGATGACGAATTATACGGTGGAACCGGCGGCGATTTCCTGGATGGCGGTGATGGCGATGACCTGCTGTCCGGCGGGGAAGACGACGACGTGCTGTCCGGCGGCGCAGGTCACGATGTCATCGACGGTGGCGGTGGCGACGATCTGATCCTGGCAGAAGCCGATGACGGCAACGACGTAATCGACGGCGGCGACGGCGTCGACACGCTCATCCTCTCCGGCATCACGACCGCAACGTACGTGGACCTTTCGGCAAATGCGGCGAGCGGCGAGGATATTGGCAACGACTCCGTCAACGGTATCGAGAACGTGGTCGGCTCGCAGGCGGACGATCTGATCGTCGGCGACGGCGAAGCCAATCGTTTCGTCGGCAACATGGGCGACGACGAGATCGACGGCGGTGACGGAGACGATGTCTTTGTGGCGACGCTGGACGATGGCGACGATCACTACCGTGGCGGAGAGGGAGTCGACACGGTCGACTATTCGGCGTCGCAACAGACCGTAGTCGTTGATCTCGATAACGGTACTGTCGAAGGCAGCGATGTCGGCAACGACTCGGTTCACGGCATCGAGAACGTGTTCGGATCGCAATCTGATGACGAGATTGCGGGCAATGGCGAAGCCAACAAGTTCGTCGGCAACATGGGCGACGACGAGATCGACGGCGGTGACGGCGACGATGTCTTCGTGGCGACGCTGGACGATGGCGACGATCACTACCGTGGCGGAGTGGGAGTCGACACGGTCGACTATTCGGCTGCAACGCAATCCATCACGGTCGACCTCGCAGGTGGCACGGTCGAAGGCGCCGACATCGGTAGCGACCGGATCGCGGGAATAGAGAATGTCTACGGCGGCAGTAGCGATGACACGATCATTGCAGATGAGTCGGTCAATGTTTTTTACGGTGGAGCGGGCGACGACGTGTTTGTCTTCCCGACGCTTGCCTCAACCGGCAGTGGCAGCGGAAGCCGCGACAAGATCATGGATTTCGAAGTCGGCGACCGGATCAATCTCGACGACATCTCGCGCGAGTTCAATGACTTGTTTGGTGATATGCTGGCAGATGAAGGCATGCGGAAATTCGTGCTGATCTCGAATAGCGATCAGTTCGACGCCGCTGGCCAGATACGCATCAAATACGAAGCCTTCGACGATTACGAAGTCACGGTGGTCGAGGGCAACATCGATTCGGATGCGGACACGGATTTCGAGATCGAACTGTACGGACGGCACATGCTCGGTCAGGATCATCTCTATTACAACTACGGCTGAACATGGGGCCTGGCACGTTCCTTGCGGCGCCTGAGGCCGATCCACAGAATGAAACTTAAGGCGGGCAAGACATGACAAGCGTTGAAAGCCAGGCGACCGCGGCCGCTCCGGCCGTCAAGCAGAAAAGGGCTGAATCATACTCCATCGGCCCGCGGATGTTCGTTGGCACCGCCGTCATGGGGCTTCTTGTGCTCGGCTGCGGCAGCTGGGCGGCGTTCGCCAAGTTGTCCGGCGCCGTGATTGCCCCCGGCTCGGTCGTCGTCGAACGTCACGTTAAGAAAGTGCAGCACAAGGACGGCGGCATCGTCGCGGAGATCCTGGTGCGCGAAGGCTCCCACGTCGAGGCCGGCACGATACTCGTCAAGCTCGACGATACGCAGACAAGATCCGAACTAGGAATCATTCGTTCGCAGCTCACCGAACTGACCGGGCGCAAGTCGCGCCTCATCGCCGAGCGCGACGGGTTGGATGATATTCCCTTCCCCGACGACTTCGATGCGATGGGTCCAGAGGTTGCTTCGGTACGTCGAGGAGAGACCCGGCTGTTCTCTGAAAGCAAAAAGACGGTGCAGAGTCAGAAGGAGCAACTCGGCCTGCGCATCGAGCAACTGCAGGAAGAAATCAACGGCTTGACGCGTCAGCGCACGGCGAAGAGTTCCGAACTGGAACTCATCGACAAGGAGTTGAGCCAGATCCGCAAACTTCATGAGCGCAAGCTCACGCCGATCTCGCGTGTCTTCGCCATGGAGCGTGAGGCAACGCGGCTGGGCGGCGAACTCGGATCGATCATTTCGCAGATTGCCCGCGCCAAAGGGCAGATCAGCGAACTCAATCTGCAGATCCTGAATATCGACCAGACACTTCGCACCGAGGCACAGCGCGAACTGCGCGCCATCGAAGGCAAGCTTGCGGAACTCGTCGAGCGTCGTGGCGCGGCGTCGGACCGGTTGCTGCGGATGCATCTCAAGGCGCCGCAATCCGGCCTTGTGCATGAACTCGCCGTGCATACCATCGGTGGGGTCATCACGCCGGCCGAGCCGGTCATGCTCATCGTGCCGGAGAACGAGGAGCGCACCATCGAAGTCCGGCTGGCGCCGTTCGATATCGATCAGGTGACCCCCGGGCAAATGGCACGCTTGCGGTTCTCGGCATTCAATCAGCGAACGACCCCGGAAACGGAAGGTCAGGTCACGCACGTTGCAGCAGACGTAACCGTCGACCCGCAAACCGGACAAAGCTATTATATGGCAAGGATCGCCATCGATTCGGCTGCCAGGAAACAACTTGGCGATCTGAAACTTCTTCCAGGCATGCCGGTCGAGGTGTTCATCTCCACAGGTGAACGCACGGCCCTGTCGTATTTTGTCAAGCCGTTCACCGATCAGTTTGCCAGGGCGTTCCGGGAAGAGTGATGTGCCTGCAATGGAAATCGCGTGGGGACGATGCCGCGCCACTCAGGACGCCGACCGGAGCGGATAGTGGTTCGCTTCGAGTTGAGGCAGGAGCCCGCGAATCGGTTAGGTTGCCAGCCTGCGAGCAACAGGCTCTTGCAGCTTTCCGGAGCGATCGCAATGCGTGCGAAATCGACACCCGCCAGACGCGCATCGGCATCGGCGCTGCTCCGTCTTACGGCAATGACATCTTTGTTCTTCATCGGCACCGCTCCGCAGATGAACGTGCTGCCGGCAGCGGCAGACAGCCTCAAGGATCACGAAGGCTACGTCGAAGACTTTCCATTCTGGGGCGATCAGCGCGGCTGCTATTGGGAGCGCGGCAGGCGTTTTTGCAGCAGCTATTGCTATTGGGAAACCAATGGGCGGCGGTACTGCCGCGAGCGGGAATCAACGGCCCATCCACAGGGAATCCCCGGCTACGTACCCTATCCGCCCGAGCCGCCGATCTATGCCCGGCCGCGTTACGCCCGGCCCTGGTAGGCATTCCAGCGGGCACATTTGCGCAAGGGAATAAGCGATCGAGCCAACTTCAGGGTTTGGTGCGATGACTGTTTCCGAGACCGTCAGAAACAAAACGGACGTTGATCACGCGCTTCGATCATGCTCGGTGCCGCCGGCTCAGATCGCCACGACAACTGGCGTGCTTCTTGTTGGTATTTATTTTGTCGTCGCATTCCCCTCTGTTCTGACGGCCCCGGCCGACATCACCGTTCTAGCCATTTCACTCGTCGTGGGAGCACAGCTGATATGGCTTTCGGCAATTGACCTGGCGACGAAGAGGTTGCCCGACCGGCTGACTTATGGAGTATGCGCGATTGGACTACTCCTTGCGGCTTTCGAAGGCTCGGAGGCCGTCGCATGGTCGGCACTTGCCGGCCTGGCCGGTTACGCCCTGTTTGCCGGATTGGCTGCTGCCTTCCTTCAAATGCGCAGTTACGCAGGCCTCGGGCTGGGCGATGCAAAGCTGCTGGCGGCCGGCGGCACGCTCGTCGGCCTCGAAGGTCTCGGCTCTGTTGTCCTCATCGGGTCGATGTCAGCACTTGTCTTCGCGTGCGTGAAGTTTTCGCGTCACCGTCAAGCAGTCTGGACTGCGCGAATCCCGTTCGGCCCCTTTCTGGCAATCGGGATCTGGTGCGTTTGGCATCATGGCCCGTTGCTTCTATAGAGGTTCTCGTCATGACAACGCAGTGCACTTATGAGACAGCGATTCGTACCGATAAAAATCCAGGCGTTACCGCGAGGTCGTCTGGTCGCTCGCACAATATCGCAATGCAAGCTGGGCACGTTCCGCCGGATGCCGGCTTCACGTTGATGGAATTGCTCGTGGTATTGGGCATCCTGGCGTTGCTCGCCACCCTGGCCGCACCGCAGGTGCTCAAATACCTCGGCAAAGCGCGAACGGAAACTGCGCGAGCGCAAATCGGCGCGATTTCGACCGCCGTCGAACTCTATTCACTCGACAATGGCGGATTCCCCCCGCCGCAGGCCGGACTAAGCGCGCTGGTGCGCCGACCGAGCGACGCACAAGCCTGGAACGGACCCTACTTGAAGCGTGCCGAAGGCCTGATCGACCCGTGGGGCAGGCCCTATCATTACCGCGTCCCCGGAACCCAAGCTGCAGTCGAGATCTTTACGCTGGGTCGGGACAATGCTCCTGGCGGCACGGGCGAGGATCAGGATCTGACCAACTGGTGACGGAGTGCATCAGTCACGCCGCAAGCGCGTGGTAACAATGACGCTCCGGTGACGGTCCGTCTCGCCAATACCGGTCGTCCATTTGAGTTCGATCAGGCTTGGAAGACTGTCCTGCTCCAGCCAATCCGACCGCCAGGAAGGCGCCTCTTCATCGTTGAGAGATGGAGGAAGATAGCGCAGCGAGAACCCACTCAGGTTCCGCAGCAATACTTTGCGTTCGAATGGACCCGCTGCATCTGCCTCACCGGAAAAGTGGCGGTATGCAATGACGAGGTTCTGCGTCTTTCCGCCGTTCAGTTCAACGAAGGCATCGAATTGGTAGAGCCCGCTCAAGGGAGCAGATTGGGGCATCGGCGCAACGAACACGACGCGCTCGCCAGTTCCCGAGAATGCCAGCGCCCGGCGGCCTTCGTTGGCACGATTGAAGAGCGGCTGTGCTACTTCCAACCGGCTTTGCATGAAGTCCATTCCGGCATCTTCCTGATGGACAATCTGAAGCCGCTCATCTCCTTGCCAAGCCTGCCGGGCAAGGCGCATCGCCCCCGGCATCAAGGCAAGCATCAAGGCGATGAGAACGATCGAGACAAGTAGCTCCAGCAGCGTGAAGCCAGCGTCTTCGCGCCCTTTCGCAGATGACCCCGCAGTACGCTTCTTCATTTCGGAGGCGGCCTCTTCAAAGTCGTCAGTTCCAACGTTCTGGGTAAAGGCCGCAATCCCGAGCGCCAACTGACGGTCACGCGCACCCAGTAGGCTTCTGGAATCGGGTTTCGCCAGTCGGCATCTCCGTCGAGGTAAGGCGAGATCGTCACCTGGTAATCGAGCCCGTTGTCAGCCTTCCCGCTCGTTGTGCCAGGAGCGAGCGGCGTTTCTACTCCTGCTCGGGCCAGTTCGGACCGGGCGACCAGCAATGCTTCCTTTTCCCGCTCGGCAGCGCCGATCGAATGCCAGTTCCCCGCCATCGCCTGATACAGCACCACAAGAACCGCCGCCAATATCACCAGTGCCAGCAGCGCTTCGAGGAGCGTGAAGCCAGCGTCCCGCGATATGCGATGCCGCATGGAGCCGACGCTGGATGCCCTGTCGGTCTGTGATCGGATCTGACGTTCGTTGGCCATCTCCTCAAACCCCCGGCGTCATCTCAATGGCGCCCGTCAGCCAGTCGATCTCGATTGCGATCCGGCGTTGGCGATCGCGCAGCACGACGCGTCCGCCCGTGGAGCTGCCATCGGGATAGAAGCGGAGCCGCACCGTTGAGGGACCAGTGCGCGCCGTGTTCGCGGTCGTGATGTCAAGCCCGACGCCGGCGGGCAGTTTTCGACGACGATCATTTGCTGTGGCGTAGGCCCGGCTGTTCACATCGAACTCGACGGTCTCGATGCGATTTCCGGCGATCGCCTGCCGGCGGACGTTGCGCAGTGCGCCGGAGAGTTCGCGGGCGCTCAGTTCAAGGCTTCTGCCGCCGCCTCTTAGCGGATTGAGTGATAGCGACAGCCACCCGATCAGCGACAGGATCACCAGGACTGCCAGCATCTCGATCAGCGAGAAGCCCTCGTCTTCACGCGGAACGCGACGTTCTTTTCGATTTCGCGCACGACATATCATTGCAGGGCCAGATCGTTGAGGCTGATGATGGCGCCCATCACGGACAGGATGATTGCGCCGACGACGACACCGATGATCAGCGTCAGAGCCGGCGCAATGAAAGTGGCCAGGCGGTCCATGTCGCGTTGCAGGGAAGCTTCTTCAATTGCCGACAGCCGTGCAAGCATCTCGCCCAATTGACCGGTCTTTTCACCGACCGCTGTCAGCCTTGCAGCCAACGGAGAGAAGATCCCGCTGTCCGCCAGGGATTGGGACAACGCGACGCCCCGGGCCAGTTGCTCGCGCGCCGACAGGGCCGCATTGCGATAAGCAACGTTGATCAGCGTATCCGCAGCGGTTTCGGTGGCCTCCAGTAAGGGCACGCCGCCTTGCATCAGCATCGCCAGCGTGCCGGCGAAGCGCGCGGTTTCCCTGGCGGCTATGAGGCGGCCGATCACCGGCAACCCCAGCGCGACCCTGCTGCGCCAAGCGGCGATAGCAGGAAGTCGCGAAGCTGCCGGCACCAAGACCAGCAGCGCGGCAAGCGACACCAGCAGGATCGGCCAGTGGCTGGCCAGGAAGCTTTGTGCGCCAAGCAGCACGGCAATTACAGGAGGCGGGTCAGCACCCGCGTCGGCGAACATCGGAGCGATGGCGGGAACCAGAACACCAACGATCAGTGCCAGGGTGGCGAAGGCTGCGACGAGCAGGAAGACCGGGTAGGCGAGCGCCGTTGTGATGCGCGTTCGGATGCCAGCCGCGCGCTCGAGAAATCCTGCGAGCGCACTCAGCACGGTCTCCAGGCTGCCGCTGCGTTCGCCTGCCGCGATCAGGCGGCAATAGTAGTCAGGGAAAACCTCGGGATGAGCGCCGACCGCCTCGGAAAGCGCCGACCCGGACACGACACGTTCGACGAGGTCGCTGATCACGCGGCGGCTTCGTGCCGGCATCATCGGTTGCACGGCGAGTATTCTCAAGGTGTCCTCAAGCGGCAGCTTGGCGGCAAGCAGAATGGCCAGTTCGCGGGTGATGAGTTCAAGCACCTCGGGCGATGCCCTCCGGGGCCCGCCGATTTCCATCTCCCACCAGGGAATGGCACGCTCTCCCCTGCCCCTGATACGCCCGGCCTCGTCGGCACCTGTTCCGGCTTCTGCAATCTCGACCGCGAACGTGCCGCGCCGGCGCAATGTCTCAAGAGCGGTCTCGCGGCTTTCACCGCTGACTTTTCCGGAAACCAGGCTGCCAGACTTGTCATAGGCGCGGTAGCTGAATGTCGGCATCATGTCACCCGCGTGACCTGGAGGATTTCCTCGAAGGTCGTCAATCCGGACGAGACCTTCTCCACGCCGTCGGCGAGCATCCGTCGCATGCCAGCAATTCTGGCGGCCTCGCACAAGGCCTGTTCGTTAGCGCCGGAAACGATCGCGGCGCGCACGGGGTCGGTCAGCGCCATCAATTCATAGATTGCAATCCGGCCCTTGAAACCGGTCTGGCGGCACGACCGGCAGCCGACAGGGCGGCGGATATCGTTGAAAACCGGCGGATCGATCTCAGCGGCGGCCGCAAGACCATCGGCACAGGCCTTGAGTTCCGCGGGTGCCGCAGCCGGCGCGGCACAATCGTCGCAAAGCCGCCGGACCAGCCGCTGCGCCAAGACCCCTTTCAAAGTCGATGCGATCAGGTAATCCTCGATCCCCATGTCGAGCAGACGCGACAAGGTCGCCACGGCCCCGTTGGTGTGCAGTGTCGACAGCACGAGGTGGCCTGTGAGGGCGGCCTGCACGGCCATCTGCGCGGTTTCCGCATCGCGGATCTCGCCGACCATGATGAGGTCCGGGTCTAGACGCAGGATCGAACGCAACGCATTGGCGAAGGTAAAATCGATGCCGGGTTTGACCTGGATCTGATTGGTTCCCGCCAGTTGGTATTCGATGGGGTCCTCGATGGTGAAGATTTTTCTGGTCGGGTTATTGAGATGGCTGAGGGCGGCATAAAGTGTCGTAGTCTTTCCGCTGCCCGTCGGGCCGGTGACGAGAATCATGCCGTTGGGGATCTCGATGAGCCGCAGCAGTTCGTCCAGCGTCCTGCCCGAATACCCCAGAGCGTCGAAGTCAAGCTTGATTGCGCTCCGGTCGAGGATGCGCAGCACCACGCATTCGCCTTTGAGCGTCGGCATGGTGGCGACGCGAAGATCGACGTCACAGCCCCTGACATTGGTGCGGATACGCCCGTCCTGGGGACGGCGGCTCTCGGCGATATCGAGGCGCGCCATGATCTTGATCCGCGAAATAACCGCCGGCACGACGCTCAAGGGCAGGATTTCGCTGTCCTGCAACAGCCCATCGAATCGCAAACGCACCCGCAGACCGCTTTCGGTCGGCTCGAGGTGGATGTCGGAGGCACGCGCTTCGACCGCCCGGACCATCAGCGAGTGTACCAGCCGGATCACCGGAGCTTCGCTGGCGAGATCGGCCAGGCGACGAACATCCTCCTGGCTGACCTCGGCGGGAGCCGCACTTGGTCGAAGATCCAAGGCACCGTTCGGGGTCCCGGCTTCGCGGTCCATGATGCGAAGCGCGTCGTTAATAGTGCTTTCGCTCGATAGAGCGAGAGCGACGGGCCGGTCGACGAGATAGGAAAGTGCTTCTACGGGCTGAACGTCGAAGGGGTCGGCAACGGCGACGAGAATAGCGCCGTCGTCGCGGATCGGCACGATCCTGTGGCGGCGCAAGAATTCTTGATCGACATCTCGAATGGCGGGAAATTCTGGGAGGTCCGCCGCTGTTATAAACGGCAGATCGAGGTATTCTGCCAGCGCTTCGGCAAGTGCGGATTCCGTCAGCAAGCCAAGGCGCGTCACGACCAGGTCGTAGCGCTCTCCGGATTGTTCGAAGGCGCCGAATGCCCGAGCGGCGGCCACAGCATCGAGATTGCCGCGCGAGACCAGCTTAGCGCCGAAGCTCACGGCGAAGTCGCGCGCACGCGGATCGACTGTGACTGGCGAGACGCGTTTGATGGCCCCGGACATGACGCGCTCCAAAATAACGTTCCTTCAATTTATCCGAGAAACGCGCGATGCGGCAGTATATAGTATCTTGAACATTCGACGCCCGCCGGGCCCTCACAAGGTAAACGCCTGACGGCGTGAGCGGCCTCGAACGACCGGTTCGTTCAAGCCGTACAGGAGATGCCGGTATCATGCCGCGTTCGTTCGCGTTAGCCCGATCAGTCCACACCTTCTTTCGGTGGTGGGAAAGCGAGCTTGCCAGCTTTCTTTTGCCACCGGACGACGATGGGCGGCAGCGCGGAAAGTGGCTTGTCGTTTCGCTTGAAGGCGACCGCATTCGAGCGTTCGAAGAGCATGGCTCGAAACGGCGAGAACTGGGTCAGCGGGCCACTGGTTACGCGCTGGAAAACAACTTGGCGCTAGAGGATTTCATCTCGGTGGTCGCCACAAGTGCCACCAAGCGTCGGTTGCCGGTCGCAATCCGGGTCGCGGCCGAAAACTGCCTTGAGCGCAATTTGACCCTGCCAGCTGCCGCGCTGCGCGATCTCCCCCGCATTCTCGCCCTGGACCTCGAGCGGTCCACGCCATTTCAAGCGGATCAGGTACTGACCTGTTACGCGACGAAGGCCGGCGCAAGAAATCCTGCGACAATCGATGTCCGGCAGTTCGTGTTGAAGCGGGATCGCCTCGGCCGAATTCCGTCAATGCTGGATAAGGCCGGCGTGACTGTTACGCGGATCGATTGCTGGGAAACGGATGGTCAAACCGGTGTCCCGGTGAACTTTCTCTCCGTCCCAGTTTTCGGAGTTGCGGCGCAGCGGCGGAATGTGCGCCTCGCCCAGTTTACTGTGGCGGCTTCCTTGCTGTTTCTGTTTGCGGCGGCACTCGTCAATATATCGCGCCTCGAATCGCACATCGCCGAGGTCGCTCTACAAACAGAAGAAGCCAGGAGCGCGGTCGCTGAAATCCGCAAGGTTGAGGCAATGGAAGCCGCCGCGGCAAGGAATCAACAGGTTCTTGCAAGCATGATGTCCGGGCAGGTCTCTCGCGCCTTCCTGCTCGATTCCCTGACGCGTCTCGTTCCCGATAGCGATCATCTCGTCGAACTGCGGATCGAGGGCGATCAAGTCTCTTTTTCCGGGTTCAGCGTGTCGACCGCCGCACTGGTCCCGACGATCGAGCGATCACCGATGTTCGCCGGTGTCACCTTGACAGCGCCTGTGACCCGCGATCGTCACACCGACAGTGACCGTTTCAGCCTGACGGTTCAAACGACTGGTCATTTGAAGGCAATATCGGCGGGGTCGGCCGGTACAGGCATCAATGCCCCCGATCCCGCCAAAGGTAGGGAGGAAGGATGAGCCCTGCCCTGTCATCGGCACTGGGAAAATCGGTTGCGCTCATGCTGCTGATTGCATCGGTGGCGCTTGCCTATATCTCGGTGGCGCAACCCGTCTTTTCCCGTATCGTCGAGCTTGAAGACAAGCTCATTGCCGAACGCATGCTTCTCGGCCGGCTGCGCGGCGTCGTCGCAACGGCTAACCGCGAGCAGCCAGAAGATGCCGTCACCGCGAAAGCCAGCGAAAGAAACGCTGACAACCTGTTCCTCTCTGGAGAGAGCGCAGGCGTGATGGCGGCGCAAGTCCAGGACATTCTGCACAAAATGGCGCGCGCCAACGGGATGAACCTTGCGAGCATGCGCAATGTCGGCATCCGTCAGCACGACGCCTTGAGCCTCGTTGGAATCGACGCCCGCATCGAGGGAGGGCTCGAGGGCTTGCAGGGAATGCTCCTCGCGCTCGAAGCTTCCCGTCCAGTGTTGCTCGTCGACGCTTTGCAAATAGCGACGACGACAGAAGCAGTCCCACGCGGTACTGTCACGGAAGGCGATACGCGGTTGAACGTCCGGATGCTGGTACTCGGCGCCAGCCGTGAACGGCTTGGAGATAAATGAGCCATGTCGCAAATCGGTGCCCCGGAACAACGTTCGTTTCTGCCAATGCTGCTGGCGGGATTGATCGTTTTGGCGTCTGCTGGACTGTTGTGGCACGCGCTCGGACGGCCGATCGAGACATCGCCATTGTCTGCGAAGCAGTCTTTGAACGCGGGTTTCCGGCCAGCTGAGGCAACTGCAACGGGCCACCGCATGATGCCGGCGGCGCATCGCAAAGCAGATTTGTCGGAAACACTTGCCCGGCCGTTGTTCCGCAACACCAGGCGGCCATACGTTGCACAAGTGGAGGTGGTCGAGAGGGTCGCAGCAACCGTCCCTGCGAAGCCGAAGGCGGCACCGCCGCCGCAGTTCCCTGACGGATTGAAGCTCGTGGGGATCGTCGAATTGCCAGGTACGAAACCTGCAGCGCTGATGCGATTCAAGGACCTGCCTGACGGATTGAAAGTCTTTACCGGGGACGACGTACAGGGTTGGAAGATCTCCGACATCTCTGGGGAGACGGTGACGCTGATCGCAGGCGAATCACGCCGCGTCATGAGCTTGTCGGACTAGTGTGGCGTCGCGCCTTAATTGACGGGTGGGTGGGGAGCGGCTGGTGTCAATTAAGGCGCGCTGAACGCCACACTAAGACTCTGATTTGACTAGTACCGCCGATCAGAAGTCCCTGTGTCGTATCAGTCAACCGCTATCAGGGACTTCTGATCGAAAAGCGGTACTAGATTCAATATTCTACTAGTACCCTGTGCTTTCAGAAGTTCGTCAAGGTGGTTGCCGCGAATGACTCACGAACTTCTGAAAGCGGGTACTAGTGGCCCTTGTGTCGCGCCTAAATCGTCAACGGTTGCGGCTAGCCCAGCGATTTAGGCGCGACGGGCCACTAGTGAGGTTCAGATCGCGAAGCTCGCTCGGAGCGAGCTGCAAGTGGATTCGAAGCGGCAACTGGGAGGCAAACGTCAAATACGCAACACTAGCCGCGCGACTTGAAACGCTTAAGCCACTGGAATGACGGGGAAGTCTCCAGTTGGCAAAGCTCCACTTGAGTGGCGGTCGCTTGATTCGCCCGCCCCTTGGACAGCAGCCCCCAACTTCTTCATTCCCTGTCGAGAACTCATTGCCCGTGGATAGCCGCTACCTCGACCCACTCGCGACCGAGAGAATCGTGTCAACAACGGAGGAATCTGTTTCGTTTTGGCACGAGCGCGCCAAATAGGGTTCCAGGGGGACGCGTGAACGACGTAGCGATAACCAGGGCGGTTCTGCCGTGCACGCCGTTGCGTACGTGCTTGCTTCTGGTTGCCGTTGGCCTGGGCGCGACCTTGACCGGTTGCGCGCTGCCTTCGGAACAACTCGCGCTGCCCGGTCCGATCACTGGGTCGATCAACGGACAGGGCTCGGGAACGACGGAGGGAGTGCCGCTGTCGGACGCTCCCGATCACGCTGCGCGGGAAGTGCAGGTTTATGAAGGCAGCGGACAGTTCGTTGCTGGCGACGGCCAGGCCTTTCGAGGGCGGGCAGGGGGTGCGCGCGTCACCGACGACGGCGTCACGCTCAACTTCGTCCAGGCGACCATCCCGGAAGTTGCCAAGACCGTACTCGGCGATGTGCTGAAGCTCAATTATGCGATCAGCGACGGCCTCGATGGCAAGATTACGCTGCGCACGTCTTCGCCGATTGCGCGCGAAGATCTGCTCGATGTATTTTCCAGCCTGCTCGCGGCCGAGGGGGCTGCGTTGGTCGCAGACAATGGCATCTATCGCATCGTTCCCGGCAATAGCGGAAGCTCGAGCGGCCTTGCGCGAGGCGGCGGTGGGCAACGTGGCGGCGTGCAAAGCGTCATCATTCCCCTGAAGTATGTCAGCGCGCAGGAGATGGAACGGATTATCTCGTCGGTCGCACCGCAGAGCGCCATTGCCCGTGTGGACCAGGATCGCAACCTACTTATCGTCTCAGGCATACCGAACGAGTTGGCATCGATCCGTGAAACGGTCGCAGCATTCGACGTCGACTGGATGAAAGGCATGTCGTTTGCCCTCTTTCCGGTCGAAAGCGCCGATCCAGTGGCCGTAGCCCAGGAACTCGACACGATTTTCGCGAACGACAGGGATAGCCCGACCCGCGGCATCGTACGGTTTGTGCCCAACAAGCGCTTGAAGTCGGTCCTGGTAATCAGTTCGCGGCCGGAGTACCTGGCCAAGGCGGAAGGGTGGTTGAAGCGCGTCGACCTCGTCGGTCAGGCGAATGAGGATCAAGTCCATGTCTACCGCGTGCAAAACCGCCCTGCCGCTGAACTCGCAAAGCTTCTTCAGAAAGTATATACCCCACTCGACGCCGACCGGCAGTTGAGCGATCCCTTGCTGCCACCTGGAACTTCATCGACGACTTTATCCTCCGACAGCAGTGGAGATTTCACCTCGCAGGATCGCTCGGGCGCGGTCACCGCAATCGAGCCGCAGCCGATACCCTCGTTCGCGCCTGCCTTCGGCGGTACGGACAACGTTACGGCGACCTCTCGGATCGGCCGCTCGGGAGCTTCGCCAGTGACGGACGGCGAAGCCAATGCGGGACTTGCCACAGCCGGCGATAGCGGCCTCGTGGGAGCACGGTCGTCAGAGGCTTCGTTGCAGGATCAATCGACGCGCTATAGTGGCCCGGATGATCGCACAAGCGGCATCCAGGTGGTTGCCGACGAGTCCAACAACACGATCATCATCACGGCCACCGCGCGTGAATACAATCGCATCCAGGAGATCCTCTCCCATATCGATATTCCGCCGGCCCAGGTATTGTTAGAAGCAACGATAGCCGAGATCACACTCAACGATCAGTTGCGCTTCGGTTTGCGATGGTTCTTCGAGAAGAAGGCGAGCCAGTTTTCACTGACCGACGATGTTCTTGGAGCAGTCGCCCCCAGCTTCCCGGGCTTCTCCTATTTCCTCAACATGCCCAACATTCAGGTCGCACTCAACGCGCTGGCCGACGTAACGGATGTCAACGTCGTCTCGTCGCCATCCTTGATGGTGCTCGACAACAAGCGGGCGCTTCTGCAGATCGGCGATGAGGTTCCTATCGCCACTCAATCGGCCGTCAGCGTCACGGCTCCAGGCGCACCGATTGTCAACTCTGTCTCATTCCGGAACACGGGGGTCATACTCAGCATCACACCCCGGATCGGAGAAAACGGACGAGTACTGCTGGAAATTGAACAAGAAGTCAGCGACGTCGTTCCGACAACGACTTCGAATATCGACTCTCCGACGATCCAGCAGCGCCGGATCAAGACGACGGTGGCAGTGGCTTCGGGCGAAAGCATCGTGCTTGCCGGTTTTATGCAGGATCGGGCGACGAAGGCTCGCCAACAGGTGCCACTGCTAGGGGATGTTCCCTTCGTCGGAAACCTCTTCAAGGACAAGAACGACCAGATCCGCAGGACCGAACTGCTGATTGCGATTACGCCACAAGTCATTAACGATCCTTCGCAACTCCGTGGAGTTGCTGCAGAATTCCGCGATCGGCTAAACTTCCGAACGCGGCCGCAGCGGCAGGCGCCACCCGATCGCCGCGAGCAGATCGACCGGGTGATTGTCCGATAGGAATGGATTTTTGCTGAGATCGCGGCGTCATCTGCCGCCGTCCGATGGCCTCCTCGCGCAACGCCTAAAAAACCATCGTTCTGGATTGGCGTAACCTTTCATAAGAAAATCCTGTACTGATCGTTTGATGACAACATTGAAATGTTCTTTGGTTTTTGCTGTAGTAGGCGTCTTCAGTGGGTGGCCTAAAACCTGCAGGGAAAACTGACCGATCTATCAGTACCCAAGTTCGTCGCTCGGGGTTGCTGGCGGCGGGAATCTGCGTGCGATCGTTGTAGCGAGTAGAGCAAGTGAGTACCTCCGACTTTCCGACTGTCGTCGATCTCGCCAATCCAACGTCTATAAGAACCCGTGTTGTCGGCGCGGTGCGTTCGCTTGTCGAAGCCTGGCGGCAACTCCGGCTCGACCATCAATTTCTCATAACGGCCGCGATCGTGATCGCTGCTGCAATGACCATTCTGGGCGCATGGGTCAGTGATCGTATCGTACGTGGTGTCGTGCAGAACAGCGCCGCGAGCACCGCTGTGTTCCTCGTCGGCTTTTTCGAGAAGCACGTCCAGGGGCTAGCTTCTGCAGACGAACTGTCGGCCGATACGCAGGCGAAGATCGACGAGTTGGTAAAGACGAAGATTCTGGGCAACAGAATTTTGGCGATCAAGATCTGGACCGCTGAAGGCCGTATCGCGTACAGCAGCGATTCCGAAATCATCGGCAAGCAGTTTCCGGTGACCGACAACCTGCGAGAGGCATGGAGTGGCTCGGTCGTACCGGAATACAATGACCTTTCCGACGTCGAGAATGAAATCGAGCGTGAGGCCGGCAAGCCCATGCTCGAGATCTACGTTCCAGTTCGGGAGAGAGGCTCGCAGAAGGTTGTCGCAGTCGCCGAGGTCTACGAGACTGCCGAGGAACTCTCGAGCGAACTGGGTCGGGCGCATGTCCAAACAATTTTGGTCGTGGCTACTCTAGCCGTTGCGCTCCTTGCCTCCCTGTTCCACATCGTTCGCCGCGGCAGTATTACCATCGAACAACAACAGGTCTCGCTTTCCGAGCGAGTCGTCGATCTGTCGAATCTGCTCTCCGTCAACAGGGAACTGCAGACTCGTGTGGCGAATGCCAACCGGCGTGCTGCGCAGACCAACGAACAGTTCCTTCGCCGCATCGGCGCAGAACTGCACGACGGCCCGGTGCAACTCCTGGGGCTTGGACTGCTGCGGCTGGACGCCCTAAAGAAGCGCTTGATCCCGCTGGAAGGGACCGGCAAACGCGATGATTTCGAGATCATACGCAGCGCGCTCGACGACGCTCTGCGTGAAGTGCGCGGGATTTGTGCAGGTGTCGCAATCCCGGAGTTGCAGGACGCCACGCTTTCGACGGTACTGGAAACCGCTGTCCGCAACCACGAAAGGCGAACCAATTCCCGTGTGGAGATGCTTTTGCACGACAGCCTGCCCAAAACATTGTCGCTGCCGATCAACACCTGCCTTTATCGCTTCATCCAGGAGGGCCTCAACAACGCCTTCCGGCACGCCGCTGGCAAGTGCCAGAAAGTCACCGCTACGATCAACGCAGGACTCATCGAACTTGTCGTGTCGGACGCGGGCCCCGGGATCGCCCCAGCTATCCGGCCATTGAGCGATGGACATTCCGGTGGCTTGGGACTGCAGGGGCTCAAGAACCGCATCGAGGCAATCGGCGGCGAGTTTTCAGTCGAATCCGGACCCAACGTGGGTACCCGACTTGTCTGTCGTTTCAATATTGACCAGCTTGGACTGCAAGATGAGTAAACCGATCAAAGTTGCCATCATCGATGACCATCCTCTTTTTCGCGATGGAGTGGCGGCATCGTTGCGCGACGCGCCCATGATCGACCTCGTGGCGGAGGGGTCGAACGCATCCGAAGCAATCGAAATTTCGGAGAAAGTTCTGCCCGACATCATGTTGCTCGATATTTCCATGCCCGGGAAAAGCATTGAAGCCGCGCGGCAGATTTCTATCCTGTATCCTGCGGTCCGCATCATCATGCTCACGGCTTCGGACAGCGACGAGGATGTTTCCGCGTCACTCGATGCTGGCGCGCGGGGCTACGTCCTCAAGGGGATCGGATCCGATGAGCTGATACGCATGATTGTCGCGGTTCACAACGGCGAATCCTACATCACGCCCAGTCTCGCCGCTCGCGTGCTCAGCAAGATGCAGACACGACTCGCTACGCCCGTCTCCGAAGATTCCTCCTCGCTGACACCCCGCGAAGAGCAGATCCTGGAATTTGTCTCCATGGGCCAGACGAACAAGGAGATCGCAAAAGGGTTGGGGATCTCTGAAAAGACCGTCAAGCACTACATGACCAACATCATGCAAAAGCTTCAAGTCCGCAATCGTGTCGAGGCCGTCCTCTCGGTGCGAAACAAAAAGAATGCGAACGAAAAGCGGACGGCAAAGGTTCGCCTGGCAAACAGTTCCTCCTCGCGAGATTGATCGCGAGACGCCAATAACAACTTCGACAGACAGGCTATTCCGAACGGCGCCGCTCGTACTGGTTGCCCGCAAAGATGGCCGCTTCGACGCGATTGCGTAAGTTCAGTTTTTGCAGAACCGCGGTCAGGTTTTTCTTGACCGTAGCTTCGGATATTCCGAGTTCAACACCGATTTCGGCATTGTTCAGCCCACGCGAGACGAGCAACAGGATATCCTCTTCCCGCGCGGTCAAATCGCCGACGACATCGTCTTTCAAGGCCGGCGCATCCTTGGTCAGAGGGTCGTTTGCCCCCTGCGGGATCATTATTGCCCCCGCCATTACAGCGCGGGTTGTCTCTATAAGTTCCGAGGAAGAGATACCCTTCAGGATATACCCTGAAGCGCCGTTACGCAGGGCCTTGCCAAGATAATAATCGTCGTCAAAAGCGGTAAGAACAATCGTCTTGATTGCCAGAGACTGGTCACGAACCGTCTGCAGAACACTGAAGATGTCACCAGGCATGTTGATATCGACGATCATCAGGTCTGGAGCGGTGCTTCGAGCGATACGCAAGGCATCCGCAGCGTTGCTTCCAATCGCTACGACTTCGAATCCAGGCTCTGCATCGAAGGTTTCGGCAACACCGGCGCAAAGTATCGGGTGATCGTCAACCACCGCGACCTTTATGATATCGTTTGGCACCACGTTAGAACCATCAGGTATCGAACAATTTTTGGCATTTCGCCTTGCGCTGCGAATAGGCATCGCGTCCATTCTCCAGCTCTTGCTGCCAAACCATGATTGCCGCGTTCCCGGGACACGGTTATATGGGCCACTGGTTGCACACTAACAAATGCCTAATAATACGCCAACGGACCTCTGGCTGAATAATGCATCGGACCTTGTGCCCACTTTCCTAAAATATCGCCAGACTTTGGTCAGGCCCGCTATATTAGTTGTCGAGCACAAAGTTTTGTTTGAAACGGCGTTGAACATTGTTTTTTTGCTGTTCTGCGCCGCGTCTATCAAGGTCAACAATAGTCGCGGACAAACGGGTTGATCGAAACTCACATCCAGCTTCTTTTTCATTTGCATCAACAGCGCTGCAACGGTTCAGGTGGTGGGCCATCGGTCGTTGCAATGCCGGTGCGCCAGTCCCAGATCACGACACCCAGAGGACGCGTGGCGCTGCGACCGCCCGATGATCGGAGGGCGGCCTGAGATGCGGCGGCATCTTGGGTTCGCCTCTCCGTTCGAAGAGGGCGCGCCAGACCGAGCACGGCTTCGCGAACGTACTTCGCGCCACGTTTGGTGGTCACGATCGACCGCGCGACAAAGGCCTGCCGTGCCGATGCCGCCGAAAGCGACGGCGGAAGGAGTTGTCGTTCATTGGAAGCCAGGCCGGCTTCCGCCGCTGCGCTCAAAACGTCGCCGTCGTACCCGCGCCTGAGGAGAGCGACCAGTTCGGGCTCGGCAACCCTTTGATCAACACCGCGCTGGCCCGAACGAATTGTCAGAAAAGGCCGCAGTTTTTCGAGCAGCCCAGGCGGGGCGCCCAGCACCGAACCGATTTCCTCGATGGATCGGAATGGTCCGTTGCGCGGTGCCCAGGTCAAACCCGCAGCGCGATAATCGCTTGCCTCCGCGCCGTCCGGGTGTGCCTGGTCGTCGGCGTCGCGAAAATCGAGGACGGCTGCTGCAAGTCGGCTTGCCAATCCAGGTTCGAGGCCAATACCTCTAAAAAGCGCCCGGAGAGTTGCCTCGCTGGCGATGTTGAGATCGACGCGTCCGGCGGTGTCCCTGATCGAAAGTTCAAGGCGGCTGCCGTCGGGCAGTCGGCAGTGAGTCGGTGTTCCATCAAAGAGCGGCGGCGCAAGGCCGTCCTGCTGCGAAGTTGCCAGCAACCGCATCGCCGCGAGTTCGATGCCGGCGGCTGCGAGTGCATCGGCCGCATACCGGTCGCGCATGTTGGATGCAGTGCCGACATGGACACGCGCACTTTGCGAGAAACTCAACACGAAAATGGCGAGCAGGCCCGTCAGCCAGATGACGACTATGAGCGCAAAGCCCGAGTCCGGTCGCGACATGACTTCGTCACGTGCTGACCGGCGGATCATCATCTATGCCCGTGACTGTGACGCTTGTGGTCGTGCTTTTGATCGTGGTCGTGATTTTGACCCACGGCATCATATTTGCCGTCTCGTTTGCTGCCGCCCTTATCGTGACCAGCGGCTTCGCCGTGATCATGCGCATGCCCGGCTGCGTGGGCGGTTGCGTGATCATGGGCGTGTCCGCCGGCCGGCGCTTCGGCGGCAAACGATCTGAATTCGAGATACGCCAGGAGGTCATCAACGTCGTTCGAGGACAGGAGCAGGTTGGGCATGCGCACTGTCGGGTATTCCCTCGCAAGTGCCAGAGCGACCGGATCCTTCTGCGCATGCAAGGTCTTCGGCGATTTGATGAAGCGGTGCAGCCAGGCGCGTTCACGGCGCTCGGTCAATCCCTTGAGATCCGGTCCAACGCGAACTCCGGCACCGACGGTATGGCACGAAGCGCATGCCTTCACGAAGAGCGCCTGACCCGGCAACTCCGCAGTTGCCGGAGCGGCGCCAGGGGAAGGGTTCGCGGCGATCTCGACCGGGCGGTCGCGCCACTCAGGCTTCATGGCGCGGATTGAGAGAACGACGGCTCCAAGATCGCCGAAAGCGGAATCGCGCGACCATTCACCGGTCAGGTCGTTGAACATCATGATCATTGCGCCATGCTCGGTGAGCTTCCGGCTTCGCTCGCCCAGCTTGTAGCGGACCTTCCCGACGTTTTCGGGTGTGCCGGTCAGGAACAGCCATCGCGGGTCGTCGCGGAAAGTGTCGGCGTGTTCCTTCATGAGGGCCGGAGTGTCGTTTTCCGGATCGATGCTGATCGATACGAAATGCACGTCTCGGCCGGCCACGTCCCCCAGCTTGTCATAGACTTGTGCGAGCCGTGCAGTGATCAGCGGGCAGATGTCCCGGCAGGTCGTGTAGATGAAGCTGAACACGATGAGCTTGCCCTTGACCACATCGTCGTAGAAGCGAACGGTCTTTCCGTCCTGCGTGACGAGTTCGACGTTGGGCAGGTAGTCCTTTCCCCATCGTGCTGCATGCGCCGTTCGATCAGTGGCAACGCCGAAAACCACACTCAAGACCACGGCCCACGATACGAATGCAAATCGGCGCGGCATATTCCAACCTTTCAAAGACACAGAACTGCCGGCTTTAAGCTGCCGATCAGCGCAGCTCAATTCACACGGAACGCAACCCACCGGTATCGACCTGCCGCAAGCGATGCCGGGATATCAACGCTCGGCGAAGTCCCGGCGCCGTGGATCGCCCTCGTCGAGTATTTCGGGTTCCTTCCAAATGACACCGTCCGGGGTTGGGATCGGTGTCAGAGTTGGCACCCACTGCGGCTGACCGGTGTAGGCGGGATCTCCAGGCGGGGGGGTGAGCAACTGATAGCGCATCAGCATCGCGAAATCCTCGTGCGTCGTGTTGTGGCAGTGCGCGACATAGGCTCCGCCAAATTCCCCGAAGCGCACCTGGATGCGTACCGTGCGTTCGCCTTCCGAACCCAATCGCCAAACATCCTTGCGCGCCAGCAATTCGGTGGGTGCGATCGGGTCGCCCTCGCGGCCGATGGTGACGGCCTCTTCGAAGTGCAGATGGATCGGATGATCCCAGCCGCCGCCGCCATTTACGAGCACCCAGTGCTCGACCTCGCCAGGACGCGGGATCAGTGCGGAGATGCGGTTGGCATTCAGGGAGTGCGCTTCTTCGCCGTTGATCTTGATCGTCCAGGGGAACGATTCGTGTTCTCCGCATTCCGGCACGCATTGTCCATCGGGCGTATCGCGGGAATCGCCGCCGCCGCGGTTGAATTCGATCTCGCGGACCCGGACCGGTTCGACAATCGGAATCTGATAGGTCAGCGTCTTGTCACCCCGGCGCCACGCCGCGTTGCCGACGTCGGTGCTACGGTCGACGTGGGTCGCGTAGTCATAGGTGTAAGTTGGGTCGTCAACGCTCTTCAGTGTCGGCACCACCTTGAATTCCATGATCGATCCGACAGCCGGATCATCATCATCGCCCCGCAGCATGGCGCGCCTCACGGCCAGCGCTTCGTCCGGGCGACGCCCGTCGACCTGGCGCAGGCGATTGACGAGATGGATGGTATCGCCGGGCTGGAACGCGGAGAAGTCGACGATGAAATCGAACCGCTCGGCGACGCCTTGGACGTCCATGTCCGCCACCTTTACCGGGCTCACGAGGAAGTTCCCGTCATTCGCGATGAAGTAGACGGGAACCTTCGTTCCTTGTGCGAATTTGGAACTTTGATTGACGGCAAGGGTCAGTTGGATGAAGCGCGACATCGAAGCGTTGAGGGTTCGGAATCGATAGCGACGCGGCAGCACTTCCATATAGGGATAGTAAGCGCCGTTGACGGCCAGGATATCGCCGAGGAAACCGTCGGTGTCGAAAATATCGAAGAACAGCTGTCCTTGTGGATCCAATGCAGGGTTCGAAATGCACAGGTTGACGTCGAAGTCGACATTGCCCCAGCCTTCCGGTCGCAAATCGCCTGAAGGCAGGCGCAGGTTGATACCGTCTTTCAGCCGCTCGTTGCCGCGGTCGGGGCCGGAGTACATGTTGACGAGCGCGAAATTGTGCTTGTGAACGTTTTCTGCAGTGAAGAAGAACCGGTGGTCATGGAACCACATCGAGCCTTGCAGCTCGCGGAAGTCTCCTGGAACCAGATCGAGCCCGCCGTCATCCCGCGGACCTGAGCAGCGGCGCTCCCAGTCGGGCACATCGGTTGGCCACACTTCCGGCAGGTCCCGGCGGGCGCAGGCCGCACTCCAATGATAGTCGTAGAACGTGCCGGGGAAGTGGTAGGCGTTGCAGGCGCCGTCGCTCTCGGCGCCATTGTGGGCGTTGTGGAAATGGGTTGAGATTTCGTTGCGGCCAAAGCCGTTGTTCTGGGTGCGATCGACGGGCAGGTCGTTATAGATCCGTGTCACGACCGGCTCGTAGTAGCGCATGCGAATGAGCGGCGGCACGATCGACCCCAACTGTAATCCGCCCGCGTCTGCGGGTGTGCCGGGCCGGCCCATCGGCCTCGTCCCGAATGCCCATACCGAGTTCTTGTCCTGGACGGGCAGATCGGGATGGTAGCGCGACCCTGGGGCAACTTGTCCAAGCGACAGCACGTAGCCCTGCACGGGTGAGATGTCCTCGTCATTCCATCGCTGGTGGGCAAAGAACTCGCCGGGTGGCCGCCCCTCGATCGGACCGCGGCCGGTCACCGGATTGATCAGGTCGAGGTTGAGCGGATCCCTGGTGAAGGCATCGTGATAGGAAAGACGCTTGGCGGGACGCTCGTTCGTTCCGCCCTGCACGACGAACTCATAGTCGTCAGATCCCGCGACCCGGCGCATCGGCGTCGGCTGCGGAATGTTGGGTCGCGGCATCGGTATGGAAAATTTTGCTACCCCCCTCACGGGACTGCGCGGCGTACCAGTCGGCACGTCCGAGGCGAAGGCGCTCGATGCGTAGGGGCTGAGACCATTCTTGAGGGCCAGCATGCCCGCGCCCGTGAAGATCCCCCAGCGGAAAAGATCGCGGCGGGTCACCTGACCGTGCGAAATGGCCTTGACGATCTCCAATCGATTGCGGCGCGCATTCTCGGCCTCAAGAAATCTGCGTCGCGAAACTTCACGACCAAGGAACATCATTTGCCTCCAAAATTCGCTCTCACGAACTCCCTAAAATGCAGAAGTCAGCAGCCGCCCGACTGCCTCATGCGGATCAAGGTAAACGCTATATTTATTTTGCTGATTTTGGCAGAGACGGAGCGAAGGGGACTGAAGACCAAAGGCCTGTTGCCAAAGGTGTTGCAGGAGTTTCAGACCAAGTGCCGATTCATTATCAGACTATGGTCCTATCGGACCATGACATGTGTGCAGGCGCATTGGACGTCGACAGCTTGCGCAGTTGGGGCTTTGCCTTGAATGGGACCCGGTTCCGGGATAGCCAGGATCTCCCGAAGCAACGAGAGATGCCGATGGGCTATCTGCAAGACGTCCTCGCCATACTGCTGTGGCCGTTCAAGTTCGCCTACTGGACCGCGATCCTGCTGCTTCGCGCTGCCATATGGCTGGCGAAGGGGACGTTCAATCTCGTCGTCGGCATCGGGCTACCGGCGTTGCGATTCCTGGCGTTCGTCTTCATCCTGATCGCCACCATCGCATTCGTTGCCGATGCCACACCAGCGTTCGACGGCTTTGGACCCTATGCGCCGACGTTGTTGGTCGAGCACTTGATGGCGCTTGCGCCCAAAAGCGTTGCGGCAGCCGAAGATGCCGTCTCGAACGCAACCCACCCGCTAGTATGGAAGTATGCCATCGGCGTGCTCATCAACGTCCCGACTTACGTTCTTTTCGGCGCACTGGGGATTCTCGCCGCGTTGACCGGCCAGCGCCGCGAGAAACTCGACGTCTTCATCAATTGAGACTCGTAATCTGCGGCTTCATCCCAATCACCGGCTTGGAGTACCTGAGGACCCCGCGCCCGACGTGAACAGGCCGGCATGGCCGATGTCGCTGTTGCGGTCGCTGATTATGCCGAGGCCGACCAGCAAAACCAGCACGCCTACGAGAACGAAAATAACCTGGCCATGGCGCTGATTGACCGCCGCGATATCGGCCGGCGTCAATACGTCCTGCTCGTGCGGGCTGGCGACAAGCCCGAACGTCTTCTTGAAGGCCGAACGGCGGACGTCGCCGATATCGACGAGCGGAACATTGGCACGCGCGGCGATGCGCTCGCCGATCTCGGTGAACGGAAAAGCGGGGTCGACGTTGCGCTCGTTGATATAGCCGAGCTTGACGTGGCTGGCGTCCTTCAGGCAGACGCGGGCGCCCTTCATGATCACCGGGGCAAGCGAGCCGCCGTAAATCTCGCGGCGGATTTCGACGGCGGTGATCTCTGCGTAGGGCACGTCGAAGGTCTTGTAGCTGAACAGGCCCAACAGGCCGCGCGACTGCGGCAACCTGATGCGCACCGCCTTCTCGCCGAGCACGACGCGCGAGCGGATCGAGGTGACGAGTTCAACGACGACAAGCCCCATCACCAGTGCGAACGCCGTCGACAGCAGAATAAGGCCGGGCGTGCCCAGCCAATGGCCCTGGGAGACCCGCGCGTACAACATCGGGCCAAGACTGACGAAAAACGGCAGCATCAGCAGAAAAACAAACGAAAACGTAATCTTGCGCATCGTGCCGGAGGCGTAAACCTGCGGCGCGGCCGGCTTGACCTCTGCCGGGGCGGGAACTGGCGAATTCGGCTCGGTCGATGTGGCGGCAGTCATCGCTATTCCTCGTGCTCGCTCGTTTGTGAAGCCCGACGGGCGTTCGCGGCATGACCGCGGGGCATCGAAGCACTATATCAGAACGTGAAACAGTGCCCAAAGAAGGTCCCGCAATGTTTTTTTCCAAGAAGTCCGCCGTCATGCTGCCCTCCAACCTGACCCTGCCGGGCCGGAGCGAACCTATCGCAACCGCCGACACCCACTTCGTCCTGGGGACGCCGCTGAAAGGGCCCTATCCGGAGGGAGCCGAAATGGCCGTTTTCGGGCTTGGATGCTTCTGGGGAGCCGAGCGCAAATTCTGGGAACTGGGCGACGGCATCATCACGACCGCCGTCGGATATGCCGCCGGCAATACGCCGAACCCGACCTATGAAGAAGTATGCACGGGCATGACCAACCATAACGAGGTGGTGCTCGTCGTGTTCGACCCGGCGAAGATTTCCTACGCGCGGCTTTTGAAGACGTTCTGGGAAAGCCACAATCCGACGCAGGGCATGCGCCAGGGCAACGACATGGGAACACAATACCGCTCCGGCATCTATACGTTTTCTGAAGCGCAAAGGGCGGAAGCCGAGGCTTCGCGCGAAGCCTACGGCATAGCGCTGCTCGAGCGCGGCTACAGCGCCATCACGACGGAAATCGAGCCGGTTGTTCTGGCCAACACTCGGCAAGCCGGTGTTGGGCGTTTCTACTTCGCCGAGGACTATCACCAGCAGTATCTGGCGAAAGTGCCGACTGGCTATTGCGGGCTCGGCGGGACCGGTGTGAGTTGCCCGATCGGGACGGGCGTCGCATCGAAGCTGTGAAGCTGGCGTTATCGAGCCGATCTTGCTATTGCCCAGGCAAATCAGCCGCAGCCATCAATATTGGCTAGACGGGCGGTGCCGCGCCCGGACATGATCTATGCATTCTCCTGCAGGCTCGCGCCAGGATCGCGACAACGAAAGGCAACCGCTTGACGAAGGCCCGCCTGCATTTCCTGCTGCTCAATCTGGGCCACTTCCTCGATCACCTGGTCATGCTGGTGTTCGCGACCGTTGCCGCCCTCGTTCTCCGCTTCGAATGGGGCATGAGCTACAGCGAACTGATTGCGTATGCGACGCCGGGCTTTATCGCTTTCGGCATCTTCTCGCTGCCGGCCGGGTGGCTTGCCGACCGCTGGAGCCGCGAAGGAATGATGGTCGTCTACTTCCTCGGCATCGGCGTCTCTTCAATCGCCTGCGCGCTGGCTGAGGGTCCGCTGGCCATGGCCGCCGCGCTGTTCGCCGTCGGCATGTTCGCGGCGATCTATCACCCCGTCGGCCTGACCCTCGTCGTCGAAGGGGCCAAGCGCACCGGCATGGCGCTGGCCTTCAACGGCATCTGGGGCAATCTGGGCGTCGGCGGGGCGGCGCTACTGACCGGCCTGATGATCGACACGGCGGGCTGGCGCTCGGCATTCTTCTGGCCCGGCATCGTCTCGCTTGTGCTGGGGTTCGCCTATCTCGCGTTGATGTGGAACGACGTGGTGGAACTGCCGAAGAGCCGCCGGGCGGCTGTGCGCGCCGCCGGAGGCAAAACGCCGCGCAAGAGCTACCTGCCGCAAAAAGACCGCGACCTCTACCTGCGCATCACCTTGATCGTGCTCTACACCACCGGCATTTCGGCCCTGGTGTTCCAGTCGGTCACATTCGCCCTGCCCAAGATCTTCGAGGAACGCCTCACCGGAATTGCCGACACCGCCACGATGATCGGCTGGGCGACGTTCGTCGTTGCGGCCATTGCGTCGCTGGCACAGATCGCCGTCGGCCACCTTCTCGACACCGCCGGCCCGCGCACGATGTTCCTCATCGTCGCCGGATTGCAGGCGGTGTGTTTCACGGTGATGCCGGGGCTCGACGGCTGGTGGGCGCTGATCGTCGCAATGTGCTTCGTCACCGGATCGTTCGGGCAGTTGCCGATCAACGACTACATCATCGGCAAGACGGCGACCCCCGAATTGCGCGCTTCGATCTATGGCGCCCGCTTCGTCCTGACCTTTACTGTCCTCGCCATGGCGCTTCCGCTGATCGCCTGGATCCACGCCAACTGGGGCTTCGACATGCTGTTTCGGCTCCTTGCGGTGACCTCGGCAAGCGTCTTCATTGCCGCGTCGCTGTTGCCGAACCGCGTGCCGGAGCCGTCCGCCGAACCGACGCCGGCCCAGGTCGCCGCCGAGTGATCAGACCTGCGCGGCGAATCCGGCAATCGCATCGGCGGCTTCGGCGTGGTTGCCCTTGCGCGTGAAACCGCTTGATCCGCGCGGGCCGAAGTCGTGGTCGCCATCGCCGATCCAGCTCACTGCGATCGAGGGGGATAGCGCATAGCCGGCGACATCCTGCCGCGTGCCGAAGGGGTCCCGTTCGCCCTGCACGATCAAGGCAGGACACCTCAGACCCTCGAGATGCGCAGTCCTCAGGCTCTCGGGCCGCCTCGGAGGATGGAAGGGATAGCCAAGGCAGACGACGCCGGCGATTTGTCCGGCCTGGAAGAATTCATCGGACATCATGCTGGCGATGCGCCCGCCCATCGACTTGCCGCCGACCAGCAATTTGGGTTTGGGGCCGATTTGCGTGCGAATGGCGTTGACCGCCTCGCGCAATTCCGGAAACATCGTCACGATCTTCGGTGGGGGGCGGCGCTTTCCCGACACGCGGATCTGCCGCATATAGGCGAACTCGAAGCGCGTAACCGCCACGCCGCGCGCCAGCAGCATGGGGACCAGCGTCGCGAAGAAGCGGCTTGTCATCGGCTGGCTTGCCCCATGCGTCAACAGCAGGTGGGCTACCGCCGGCCCTTCCGTGTCCGGCATCTCCGTGCGAAATTCCACGTCGCCTCCGAATTCCACGTTTCACTCAGCTCGCGCAAAGTTGTAAATTCTTCGTCGGTGCGCTGGCGTACAATTGCCGGCATGCAAAAAACCAACCAAAAGGGCTAATGGATTATCTCCTCGGATCTAGTGAACCTTTCGTCCGCTTCTCGGTTTTCGCCGGGATCCTGATCGCGATGGCGCTTTTCGAAGTCATGGCGCCGCGCCGCAAACTCACCTCTCCGAAGGCGAAGAGGTGGATCACAAACTTTACAATTGTCGCAATCGACACAGCACTCGTGCGGCTGATGGGGGCACTTGCCATTCCAATCGCAGCGGTCGCGGCGGCGGTTTATGCGGAGACGCAGGGCTGGGGCCTGTTCAACCTGCTCGCACTACCGGCTTGGCTGGAGTTCGTCCTGGCCCTACTGATTCTCGACTTCGCGATCTGGCTCCAGCACTACGTTTCGCACAAGGTGCCTTTGTTCTGGCGCCTGCATCGCGTCCACCACGCCGATGTCGATATTGACGTGTCGACGGCTATCCGCTTTCACCCGGTGGAGATCGCGCTGTCGATGCTGTGGAAGATCGCATTGGTGTTCGTGTTCGGTCCCGCCGCCGCCGCCGTCGTCGTGTTCGAGGTTATCCTCAACGGGTGCGCGATGTTCAACCATGCGAACATCGCGCTGCCCGCATGGCTCGACAAGGCGTTGCGGACGGTGATCGTGACGCCAGACATGCACCGGGTACATCATTCCGTCATCCGCAGCGAACACGACTCCAACTTTGGCTTCAACCTGTCGATCTGGGACCGCCTGATGGGCACCTATACGGCGCAACCCGAAAAGGGCCACGAGGGGATGACCATCGGTCTCGACCAGTTCCCGGCCCCGGCGCCGACACGCCTGTTTTGGAGCCTTGCGCTGCCCTTTGCCTCAAAACCGAGAGAACGCTGAAGGCGGCCTCGCCATATTTTGGCCCCACGTTGGTTTCAGCGCTGTATGATCGGCGTCGGTGAACGACGGAGGGAGCTGATGGAGTGGAGCGGCCCCGCACGCGGCCTGATCCTTATATTCGGCCTGACGATTGCGCACGCGAGTTCAGCGCAAACAACCGCGATCGCGCCGCCAACTCCCGATCAGGCACCTCCAGCAGAAGAGCGCCCGCTGGCGAAATCCAAGATTGCAGCCAATACGTTGTTCGGCGCTGAAAGCCGCGCGGCCAAGCTCAAGTCGCGCGCCATTGGGTTTTATTCGCGCGGCTGCCTTGCGGGCGGTGAATGGCTGCCTCCCGATGGAACTGCCTGGCAAGCCATGCGCTTGTCGCGCAACCGCAACTGGGCACACCCGAACGTCGTGAAGCTCGTCAAGCGACTGGCAACGGAGGCCAAAGCCGCAGGGGAATGGCCCGGTCTCCTCGTTGGTGACATGACGCAGCCGCGCGGCGGCCCGATGACTTCCGGCCATGCCAGCCACCAGATCGGCCTCGATGCCGACGTCTGGCTAACGCCGATGCCCGACCGGCGCCTGACCTGGGAGGAGCGGGAAAAGATCTCCGCCGCGTCCATGCTGAAGGACCCGCTGTCGGTGAACCCAGAAACGTTCACGCCGGGCGTAATCGCGATCATCAAGCGCGCCGCCTCCTACGACGAGGTCGAGCGAATCGGCGTCAATCCGGCGATCAAGTTCGGATTGTGCCGCGCGGCCGGCGGCGACAAGCCGTGGCTCTCCAAGATCCAGGGCTGGGCCGGGCATACCTACCACATGCACATCCGCATCAAGTGCCCGCCCGGCAGCGATGGTTGCCGCAGCCAGGGCACGCCGGACGGAACCAGCTGCGCTGCCGCCGAAAAGTGGTATGCGGACACCAAGGCGTGGATGGAAAACCCGAAAAAGCCGCCGACGGGCCCGAAGACGAAGCGCAAGCCGAAACCGCCGCTGACACTTGAGGATCTGCCGAACGCCTGCCGCGACGTTCTGGCTGCTGCGCCCACCGGCGGACCGACTCTCATCGCCAAAGGCATCGTCCCGCCGGAACAGAAACCCGCCGCGGTCCCGGCTGTCGAGGCGTCAAGCGGAGCGGCCGCGTTCGCGGTGCCGCACGCGCTGGAACCAGTCCCTCCAGCGGCGGCTGCCGCGTTAGAAGTGCCAAAACCGCAGCCCGCCGGCCGCCGGGCCGAGCAATAGCTGGAACCATGCCGTTAGGTGGCAGCATGCCTTGCCGGTGCAGGGTGAATGGTTTTCCGAAACAGTCTCGGCCGTCATAGCTGTTGAGAATCTAACAGCTCATTACGATGCGACAGCGCGCCCCGCGGCAGCGATTGGCGTCTGCTTGCCGAAGCCGCAAAAGCTCAAGGACGCTGGTGGCGGGCGGAGGCGGCACGGGCGAGAGCCGAGCAGCTCAGCTGATCGAGTCCCAGGCGCTGGGCGAGCAGTTGCAGGAAGCGCTGTTCCTCGCGGCGGACGATTTCGTCGGATGCCGCCACTTCGCAGCACAAAACGTAGGCCGTCTCGCGCATGTGTGCGGGCAAACTGTCCGCGATGGCATCGAGAACACTGTCGAGACCATGTTGTCCGGACATCAACAGCCCGCAGGCCTGGGCGTGCCCGACCAGCGTGGTCTCATCGAAGCCGTCGAAGGCCGGCAGCTCCTTGACCATAGTGCCGATGCGCCGCAGTTCGGCATCCGACATCTTGTTGTCGGTTGCCGCCATGGTGATCATCGCGTAGATCAAGGCTTCCTGGGGCGAAAGCTCGCTCGTCATATCGGTCTCCGGAGGGTTGATGCCTCTCTTATCTAACGAACGGGGGCAAGCAATCAAGGCCGCATCGAGGTTGCATCAGCACAATGCGCAGAGACCTGGTGGCCGCGCGGGTTGAGAGTAGCTTTTGCATCTAACGTTTGGTTGATACGCCAGCCGCTTGTGGGTACCTAACCGCTAGATGCGCTACACTCGTGTTCCGGTCCTGACATTTGCCTCGCGTCTGGGCATGCTTGAGAGCAAAAATCGGAACCTTAATAGTGTGCCCACAATAGAAAGCTCTCATGGCCCTCGATCTTGACCCCGTACTGCTGGCTAGTTGCACCGACGCGAAGGCCTGGCCGTTCGAAGAAGCCCGCCGGCTGATCAAGCGTCTGGACCGGCTGAAGGGCGGAGCGGAGAAGACGGTCATTTTCGAGACCGGCTACGGCCCGTCGGGACTACCGCACATCGGAACGTTCGGCGAAGTGGCGCGAACAACCATGGTGCGGCATGCCTTCGAAGCGCTGAGCGAGGGCAAGCGCCCGACCCGGCTCATCTGCTTTTCCGACGACATGGACGGGCTGCGCAAGGTGCCGACCAATGTCCCGAACCAGGAGATGCTCAGCCAGCACATCGACAAGCCGCTGTCGCGGGTGCCCGATCCGTTCGGCGGCAAACACGCGAGTTTTGCCGCCCACAATAACGCACGGCTGATGGCGTTCCTCGATCAGTTCGGATTCGATTACGAGTTTTTCTCGGCGACCGAATGCTACGCGTCCGGCATGATGGACGAGACGCTTTTGCGCATGCTCGAAGTCTACGATCAGGTGATGGACATCATCCTGCCGACGCTGGGGGCCGAGCGGCGGGCGACCTATTCGCCATTCCTCCCGGTGTGTCCGCGCACCGGCAAGGTTTTGCAGGTGCCGATGATCGAGCGCCACCCCGCCACGGGAACCATCGTCTACGAAGACCCGGAAACAGGCGAAAAGGTCGAGACCAAGGTGACGGGCGGCGCGGTCAAGTGCCAGTGGAAGGCCGACTGGGCGATGCGCTGGACGGCGCTGGGTGTCGATTACGAGATGGCCGGCAAGGACCTGATCGACTCTGTGATGCTGTCATCGAAGATCTGCAAAGCGCTGGGCGGCATTCCGCCGGAAGGGTTCAACTACGAACTGTTTCTCGACGAGAACGGCGAGAAGATCTCGAAGTCCAAGGGCAACGGCCTGACCATCGAGGACTGGCTGAAGTATGCCAGCCCAGAAAGCCTGTCGCTCTACATGTTCCAGAAGCCGAAGACGGCGAAGCGGCTTTATTTCGATGTGATCCCGCGGGCGATGGACGAGTATTTCCAGCACCTCAACGGCTACCCGAACGCCGAGCCCAAGCAGAAACTCGACAATCCGGTCTGGCACATCCATGGGGGGCATCCACCAGAGGGCGAACTGCCGATCACGTTCGCGCTGTTGCTGAATCTTGTCTCGGCATCGAACGCACATGACAGCTCGATCCTGTGGGGCTTCATCCGGCGACTGGCGACAGATGCGAGGCCGGAAACGCATCCCAAGCTCGACGAACTCGTCGGCTATGCGATCCGCTATTACGAAGACTTCGTCGCGCCGACGAAGAGATTCCGGCTGCCGAGCGATCAGGAGCGGCAGGCCCTCGAAGCGCTCGACAAGGCGCTCGCCGAAGCGCCGGGCGAGGCCAATGCGGGCGATCTGCAGAACCTTGTTTTCGAGGCCGGCAAGTCGAACGGCTATGCCAAGGAAGATCTGCGATCCTGGTTCCAGGCGATCTATGAGGTTCTGCTCGGCTCCAGCCAGGGGCCCCGGTTCGGGTCGTTCATCGAACTCTACGGCATCGACAATACGCGCGCGCTCATTGCCAGAGCGCTGAAGGGCGAGCTTGCCACCGACGAAGCGGCTTCGGTCCGGTCAGCCTGAACCACGCGGCAATCTGGCCCGCCGGTGCATAACTTGGTATTCCTCATTGTGCTCACAGTCGGCCGCTAGAACGCTTTGCAGTCTAACGGGGCGGACATGGAGGCTTTGTTCTTGCGGAACGACCGGCGGATCGGTGTCGTCATCCCGGCGCTCAACGAGGAAGACGCGATCGGCAAGGTGATAGCGGAGATTCCCGACTGGGTCGACGCGATCGTCGTTGCCGACAACGGCTCGCGCGACCGGACGGGCGAGGTTGCACGGCGGGCTGGAGCGCATGTCGTGCGGGAAGTCGAAGCCGGCTACGGGGCGGCCTGCATTGCCGGGATTGCCGCGCTGCCCAGAAGCGACATCGTCGTCTTTCTCGACGGCGACTATTCGGATTTTCCAGCCGACATGCGACTGCTCGTCGATCCGATAATTGCGGGCGAAGCCGATCTCGTGGTCGGCTCGCGGGTTCTGGGCGGCGCCGAGCGCGGCTCGCTGACACCGCAGCAGGTATTCGGAAACTGGCTTGCAACGCGCCTCATCGGGCTCATCTGGGGGGAGCGCTTCACCGATCTCGGCCCGTTCCGCGCCATCCGCTCAAGCACGCTGCAACAGATTGCCATGTCCGACCGGGATTACGGCTGGACGGTCGAGATGCAGGTCAAAGCCGCGAAAGAAGGGCTCAGGTGCAAGGAAGTGCCGGTGCGCTACCGCAAGCGGATCGGCGCTTCCAAGATTTCGGGGACGATCGGCGGCACGTTCAAGGCGGGCACCAAGATCCTATCCGTCATCGGCTGGCACGCCCTCGCCCGGCCTCTGGCAAACTCCGCCCGGGGCGATTGACCGTTATGCCCGAAGCTCTTATTTCATCGCCATGAGCAAGCTCGAGATCATCACCATACCCGACCCGATCCTGAGGGAGATTTCGACGCCCATCGAGCGCGTCGACGACGACGTGCGCCGGCTGATGGACGATATGCTCGAGACGATGTATGACGCGCCGGGCGTCGGCCTCGCCGCGATCCAGGTTGGTGTTCCAAAGCGCCTGCTGGTGCTTGACGTTGCCGACGAAGACCAAGGGCCGAGGCCGTACTTCATGGCAAATCCGCAGATCGTCCGACTCGGCGAAACGACGCGGGTGCATGAAGAGGGCTGTCTTTCGATCCCCGGCGTTCACGTCGAAATCGAGAGGCCCGGCGATGTCGTGGTGCGCTACATCGACCGGCGCGGCGAACAGCAGGAACTCGCCGCCGACGGCCTCCTGGCAACCGCAATCCAGCACGAACTCGACCATCTCGACGGCCGGCTCATCATCGATTTCATGTCACGGCTGAAACGCGACATTGTGATCCGCAAATTCAAGAAGCAGGCGCGGGCGGACTAAGCCGGGAGCGCGCCCTTCATTCCCGCCACAAAGGCGAAGGAGCCCTGACCCATTGCGCATCGTTTTCATGGGTACACCGGAATTCGCCGTTCCGACGCTGTCGGAACTGATCGGCGCCGGCCACGACATCGCCGCGGTCTATTCGCAGCCTCCCCGGCCCGCCGGACGCGGCATGGCTGAACGCCCCTCTCCGGTGCATGCTTTCGCCCTCGAACAGGGGATCGAGGTGCGGCATCCCGCGAGCCTGAAGGATAAAGGCGAACAATCCGCATTCGCGGCGCTCGAAGCCGACGCCGGCGTGGTTGTCGCCTATGGGCTGATCCTGCCACGGGCGGTACTCGATGCACCGCGGGAGGGCTGTTTCAACGGCCACGCTTCGGCGCTGCCGCGCTGGCGGGGGGCGGCGCCCATCCAGCGGGCGATCATGGCGGGGGATGCCGAGACCGCCGTGAACGTGATGCGCATGGAGGAAGGTCTCGACACCGGACCAGTTTGCCTTGCCGAGAGCGTCACAATCGGTCCGGACATGACGGCCGGCGAGTTGCATGACCGTCTCGCGGAAGCAGGCGCCGGGCTGATGGTGCGGGCGATGGCCGCGCTCGAACGCGGTTCGCTCAATTGCACGCCGCAGCCTGCCGACGGGATTACCTATGCAGCCAAGATCGACAAGGCGGAAGCGCGCATCGATTTCGACAGGCCGGCGCGCGAGGTTCACAACAAGATTCGCGGGCTGTCGCCGTTCCCCGGAGCCTGGTTCGAGATCGAGAACGGGGACAAGCGGGAGCGCGTCAAGGCTCTGAAATCGCGGCTGTCGGATCTGACGGGCGAAGCCGGCGAAGTAGTCGCCTCGGGTGAAAGGTTGATCATCGCATGTGGCGGGAGTTCGGGCGCGGTCGAACTGGTCAGCCTGCAAAGGGCCGGCAAGAAGGCCTGCGGCGCGGCGGAATTCCTGCGCGGGGTGCGCATCGAAGCGGGCGCGCGGCTGGGGCAATAATGCCCTTGACGGCAGCGTTAAGCATGGTTGAAAAGGTGTGAACGCCGACACTTTCTCTTTGCTATTCTCCGTTCAACAGCAACGCGTTGTCCTGGAGTTCTCAGATCATGACTAAGCTATTTTCCGTCGCCGCTGCGGCTACCCTGGCATTCGCCGCAGCATTTCCGGTCCAGGCCCAAGACGGCCGCACCACGCGCATCGAGCCGCGGCCGTTCTACGGCGCGACAGTCACGATCGAGGAAGGTGTGCGGGTTTTCCGGCCCTTGCCGCCGACGAAGCACGTCATCGTCAATCCGGACGGGGCCACGCCGCTGGCGCTCGGGTTCAATGAAACGAACGTCTACGAGAAGCGCTACAACTACAATTACCACCAGCATCAGCATTCGGGCGGCGCCGGCTACGGGCGCGGCTCGTTTTTTCCCGGCGGCCGCATCGGCCACATCGGGGTCGGCCGCTGAGCGAGGCCTTCTGCAAACTGAGCGTGGACGTTGAGATCGACAGGTGGAGAAGATAGGGATAGGGCGATGGCGTAACACATGCGCCGCTGGCCTATCTTGCAACGAGCTTCAACTGATCCGACCATGCCGCGCTACCGCCTGACCATCGAATACGACGGGACGACGTTCTTCGGCTGGCAGTCGCAGGCCGGCGGCGAAGCCGTGCAGGATCAACTCGCCAAAGCAATCTTCAAGGCGTCGGGCGAAACGGTCCTGGTGCGGGGGGCGGGCCGCACGGATTCGGGCGTGCACGCGCTCGGGCAGGTTGCGCACATCGACCTCGCGAAGGACTGGGAACCGTACCGCCTCAGGGAAGCATTGAACTTTCACCTGAAGCCTGCGCGCGTCGCGGTGCTGGAAGCAGCAGTTGCCGCTCCCGACTTCGATGCACGCTTCAGCGCCACGGCGCGGCACTACCTCTACCGAATCCTGAGCCGGCGCGCGCCGCCGACGCTCGACAAGCACCGGGTCTGGTGGGTCGCGGTCGAACTCGACGCGGACGCCATGCACGAGGCTGCGCAAGAACTCATCGGGCACCATGACTTTACGACTTTCCGCGCCGCAGGCTGCCAAGCCGCCTCGCCGATGCGGACGCTCGACAGGTTCGAGGTTGCGCGCGCTGGAACGGAGATCCTCGTGACGGCCTCGGCGCGGTCGTTCCTGCACAACCAGGTGCGCTCGATGGTGGGTTCGCTGAAACTCGTGGGCGAGGGAAAGTGGACCGCCAAGGACCTGCGCGAAGCACTCGAAGCCCGCCGCCGCGCTGCCTGCGGACCGGTCGCCCCGGCAGCGGGTCTTTATCTGACGCGGGTGGATTATCCCGCCCAGCCTTGACCCACGGACGGTTGCGGTCAGTCGACCATCGACAGGAATTCCTGACGGGTGATGGCGCTGTCGCGGAAGCAACCGAGCATGCGGCTGGTCACCAGTTCGGTGCCCGGCTTCATGACGCCGCGCGAGGTCATGCAATGGTGCTCGGCCTTGATGACGACAGCGACGCCTTGCGGCTGCAGCACTTCCTCGATGACGTTGGCGATCTGCGCCGTCATCTTCTCCTGGATCTGAAGGCGCTTGGCGTAGACATCGACGATGCGGGCCAGCTTCGAAATCCCGACGACGCGACCGTTCGGGATGTAGCCGACCCAGGCACGCCCGATGATCGGGGCCATATGGTGCTCGCAGTGGCTCTCGAAGCGGATAGCCTGAAGCGTGATCATCTCGTCGTAGCCCTCGATTTCCTCGAAGGTCTTCTGCAGGATGCCGGCCGGATCTTCGCCGTAGCCGCGAAACCATTCCTCGAACGCCTTGGCGACGCGCTTGGGCGTTTCCTGCAAACCGTCGCGGCTGGCATCGTCACCGGCCCAGCGGATCAAAGTCTCGACCGCCTTCTCGGCTTCGGCGCGCGGCGGGCGGGGGAAGCTTGCTGCAACAGCGGAGGTGGAAGCCTGCGCGGTCTTCTTGTTGTCGGTCTTGCTGCGGTTGCTCACGTAACGTATTCCCGGGATTGTCTTCATTGCCACGGCGTTGCAGTCATTGCCAAAGCGTTGCAGTCGTCATTACGCCATGGGGTCGGCGATGGATCTTTGCTGCCGCTGACCGGTTAGGACTGACAGGGCTCCAGGTCCATCGAGGCCTCGCCCGCATTATCGGAACTGGGCCGACAATACTAAACGCTTTGGAGCACGCCGCAAGTTGCTCCGCACCGGCCTGGTGGCGGCCATCGAGCACGGCTCATCAGCCAGAAGCCACCGGTTCGCCCTTGTCGTTAACGAACGCGATGCGGATCATGTTGGTCGTGCCGGACTGACCGAGCGGCACGCCGCCCGTCACCAGAATACCTTCGCCTGCCTTGACGAAGCCCTGGTCGAAAGCGATGCGGCAGGCCTGGTTGACCATGTCGGTCACAGACACCGGATCGCTTTTGACGACGACGGAGTGCAGCCCCCAGACAACAGCAAGTTTATGAGCCGTCGCGGCGACCGGGGTCAACCCCATGACGGGAAGGCCGGGACGTTCGCGGGCGACGCGCAGTGCCGTCGAGCCAGTCGCCGTGTAACAGACGATGGCCGCAAGCTGGACGGTATCGGCGATGGCGTGGGCGGCGGCGGCAATGGCATCAGACGGCGTGGGCAAGGGCTGGGCCTGCCAGGCGTGCAGGATCGCTTCGTAGCCCTTGTCGTTCTCGACCTCGATGGCAATGCGGTTCATCATCTCGATGGCCTCGATCGGGTACTTGCCGACCGCCGATTCCGCCGACAGCATGACGGCATCGGCTCCTTCGAAGACGGCGGTCGCAACATCGGAGACTTCGGCACGCGTCGGCACCGGGCTGGTGATCATGCTCTCCAGCATCTGGGTGGCAACGACCACCGGCTTGCCGGCGCCGCGGGCCTTGCGCGTGATCTTCTTCTGCAGGCCCGGCACCTTTTCGATCGGCATCTCAACGCCAAGGTCGCCACGGGCGACCATGAACCCGTCGGCAGCCGCGATGATGGCGTTGAGGTCATCGATGGCCTGAGGCTTTTCAACCTTGACCATGATGGCGGCGCGGTCACCGATGACCTTGCGGGCCTCGAGCACGTCCTGACCGCGCTGGACGAACGAAAGAGCGATCCAGTCGACGCCGATGCCGAGCAGGAACTGGAGGTCCTTGTGGTCCTTCTCGGTCAGCGGGCTGATCGGCAGCAGGGTATCGGGCAGACTGATGCCCTTGCGGCTGGCGAGCGGGCCACCGATCTGGACTTGCGCGACGATCCGGTCGGCGCCTGACTTGGTGACGCGCATGCGCAGCTTGCCGTCGTCAAGGAGCAGGGTATGGCCCGGCTCGACGGCTTCGAAGATCTGCGGATGCGGAAGGTAGACGCGCTCGGCGCTGCCCGGCTTCTCTAAGCGGTCGAAAACGAACTCGCTGCCCTGGGTGACGTTGACGCGCTCGCCCGCGAATGGGCCAAGGCGGAATTTCGGCCCCTGAAGATCGCCGAGGATGCCGATGGGGTATTGGCGCCGCGCCGAGATCTCACGCACGCGCTCATGCAGCTGGCCGGCCAGCTCATGGCTGGCGTGGCTCATGTTGATCCGGAAGACGTCGACGCCGGCGTCAAACAGTTTCTCCAGCATCTCGGGAGATTCGGATGCGGGCCCGATCGTCGCGACCAGCTTGACCCGTCGATTACGTCTCATTGACCAATGTCCCCCTGTTTTTCAGGATCCGACAGCCTGATGGTCCATTGCTTCGAACCGCCGGTGTCGACCTCCATGAAGCCTTCACTCTGATAGCCGCTGGCTTTGCAGTCGCGCACGCCGCTCACCGCAAAAATCTCTTGCCGGGTGCACAACTGCGTCGTGCCGCTCCAACCGCCGCCCTGATCGTAATCGATCGCCCGCACATAGATGAGGCGGCTCGGAATGCCACCGCGGAGCAGCACTTCGCAGGTCTGGGAGGCGATCGTCCACCAGCCTTCGGAAGCCGGTTCGCCAGCCGTGTCGCGATAGCCGATGGCAACGCCGATGCGGCTCGCTGTGTCATTGCAGAGCTTGAGTTCGGCATGCGCCGGCGCCGGCGCAGCGGCAGCCAGCGCGAAACACGCCGCCGCGAGCAATGCAGACAAGGATCGCATGGGCTGGTGGCGCTGCAGCCGTCTCTCCTGCGTGTGGTGTCGAGTGCCAAAGCGCATCAGCGGATTTGCTCGTTTCTCATTTCGCAATACAGCCCGGTTCAACACTTGGCAGGCCAGTGTCTAGGGGCAAGCCGGTGTTGGGTCACTTTTCCGCCAACTCAGCTTGCTTCAACACTCGGCAGGCCAGTGTCGAGGTGCAAGCCGGTGTTGGGTTTCAAGGATCAACCAATACCACACGGAAGTCGTTGACGTTGGTCTGAGTTGGTCCCGGCATGACGAGATCGCCAATCCGCCGGAAGAAAGCCGTAGAATCGTTTTCGTTCAGAAACGTGACGGTATCCATTCCCGCCGCCTGCGCACGCGTCACTGTGTCCGGCAAGACGACGGCGCCCGCCGGATCGTCGGCCCTGCCGATGCCACCGTCGGTGCCGTCGGTGTCGCAGGCGATGCCGACAATGCCATTGGCCCCGCCCAGCGCGATTGCCAGCCCGAGCGCATATTCCTGGTTGGGCCCGCCCGAGCCCTCGCCGCGCACCGTCACCGTCAACTCACCGCCCGACATCAAAGCAACGCGGTCGCCCCGGCGCATGGCGTCCTTGGCCATGGCCGCGTGGAAGGCGGCAACATCGCGGGCCTCGCCCTCCAGGGAGTCGCCAAGAATATCAACCCGGTAGCCGTCCGCTTTGGCGAGTACCGCGGCTGCCTGCATCGAGGCGAGCGGACGTGCGGCAAGGACGAATCGGGAGCGGGCAAGCGCCGGACTGCCGGGCAAGGGCGTCTCGTTCCCAGGATCCTGAAGCGCGCGGGCGATCTCGGGGGGCGGCGTTAAGTTGTAGAGCGCCAGGATCGCGCGGGCTTCGGCAAGCGTCGTGGTGTCGCCGACGGTCGGGCCTGAGCCGATGGCATCGGGCGAATCGTGGGGAACGTCGGAAATCGCCAGCGTGAGCATTTCCCTGCCGGCTGCGGCGGCGGCCAGGCGGCCACCCTTGATGCGGGAGAGGTGCTTGCGGACGCAGTTCATCTCGGAAATGCGCGCGCCCGACCGCAGCAGCGATTTGGTCATGGCCTGCTTCATGTCGAACGTTACACCGTCGACGGGAGCCGACCACAACGCCGAAGCCCCGCCCGACATCAGGCATAAAATCAAGTCGTCCGGCCCGGCGGATGCCACCAGTTCAAGGGCGCGGCGGGCACTCGAAACAGAGTTCGCGTCGGGAACGGGATGGCCGGCCTCGACGATTTCGATAATCTCGGTGGGCAGACCGAAGCCGTGACGGGTCGTCACGAACCCGGTAACGCGCTCGCCTTCGCCGCGCGCGATGTAGTGGCGCTCGGTCGCCTGGGCCATCGCAGCGCCTGCCTTGCCGGCGCCGACGACAATGATGCGGCCGCCTCCAGGGACGTCGGGAAGGTGCGGCGGCACGCAGCTCGAGGGGTGGGCAGCCGAAACCGCTGCCTCGAAATATTTCATCAGTTTGGAGCGTTCTGCAGCGAATGCCGTCGTCATTCGTCCCTCGTACTTTGGTCGGATATTTCATTCGGCCCTGATCTGCGTCGAAGACGGGTGGTCCGTCAAGCCGTCGGGCGTCTTTGGGGGGCTCTTGGCCAACACTCCTTCTCCTGACACTTCGCAGGCTCGTGCGCTTCTTTCCCTGACACTTCGCAGGCTCGTGCGCTTCTTTCCCTGACACTTCGCAGGCT